>Ga0207667_10000320_pt1 | contig 66680 bp, 55 predicted proteins | sample KBSCornC52_FD_184301 | JGI IMG/M metagenome (GOLD analysis project Ga0207667, IMG submission 184301) | Corn rhizosphere microbial communities from Kellogg Biological Station, Michigan, USA - KBS Corn C5-2 (SPAdes) (version 2) | ecosystem: Host-associated > Plants > Roots > Rhizosphere > Soil ... | reverse complement strand
GTGCGCTCCGGGTAGCGCAACACCCACTCGACGAACGCCGGCTGGTAGTCGGGTCTGAACGGTATCCGCAACGCCCATTCAAGGAAGAGGGGTTCCTGATCGAGCCTTGCCGGGATGGCGTTGTCCGGCGACGGGTGCGGAGGGCTCGCCAGCTCATTGAACGGATCGACGTGGCTAGCGACAGATAGAGTAGAGAGACGCCGATGGCGACGTCCAGCAGCATGGACATGGTGATTTCCCCTTTGCACGTTGTTGCAGAGCCATGCCTTCCAACCCGGCGCGATGCGCGCCCGAGTTGCTGCGAAAGACGAAATTGTTTTCGAGGCGACGCCGCTCACTACGGCGGGAGGCTTCCTAGCCCTCCCAAGGCGCGTTCGAAGATTCGAGAGGGCTTCCTAGCCCCCTAGCAGGCGCGATCAGAACCCCGCGGAGGCTTCCTAGCCCGTCGCAAGACGCAAGAAGACGACGGCGAAGGCTTCTTAGCCCTCTAAGTGCCCGTTTCTGGATGCGCGGCGACTTTAGTTGTCCGCGCGCCGGTCCGACTTCGGCCACTTAGAGGGCTAGGAAGCCCTTTGTGATTTTCGATCGCGCGATCTGGAGGGCTAGGAAGCCAGTGGCGGGCGGATGCAGGGCCTTCCGGATGGCTACGAAGGCTTGGCTCAGAAATTTCTGACGTTGGGAGGGCTAGGAAGCCCTCACGCGACGACTCGAGAACACGCGTCGCCAAAACTTTTTCAGCAACTCGATGTCGCCGCGTCCGATTCGTAGGCACCGGACGGAATTGCCCGACCGGCCAAACCGAGGAAACGAATCATGGACAACGACTACCCGGAGAGCACCGCCTTGGCCCCCCTACTCCGTCGCACCAACCTGCGCGATGCCATGGCTCTCAAGCAATATCGCGGTGCGTTCCCGGGAACCTACCAGCGGGCGACCGCCAAGGAAAAGATCGACTACTTGCTGCTGTCGCCCGCGCTACGCAAGCACGTGCTAGCCGTCGACGTCTGCCGCAAGGGCTTCTATGCGCCGCGGAAGTGGGAGTCGTTCGAGAACATCAACGAGGCCAACAAGGATCGGTTTCAGGCGTCGGATCACCATTGCTTGTGGGCGCACATCGAGGTTTGAACAACTAGCTCACTCCAGTCGCCGCGAAATCTTCATCGATGGGAGTGCGATTTTGCGTTTTGTTCGGTACAGGTCTTGCGTCGCAATCGGCACATGGCGTACTGGCATCGCTCTTATGCCTGGCTCGTCCTTCCGTGTTGGGCGTGCAGCAATAGCCTGGACAACGAAGAGGGTAATTTGGCGGCCCTCGATACTGGCCCGATCGTAACGGAGCTTGCGCCGCGTGAGGCACCGGACGGCGAGTTTTGGGCTCGCTGCGGCGACGGGGCGCCGGTGCCAGCTGCTGCATCACTCCGGCAACCGTTCGTGCGGCAGGTTACGCCGCGAGGCGCCATCGTGGTCGTTCATCCGCCGGGCGACTCATCTGCCGAGCTGGCGGTGACGACCTTGGACGGCACGGTCGTGGCGAAAGTCGTCACTGAGGCGGACCCGTCCGTTCCCGATGGGAGTCAACAACTGGGGCGCCTAGCCGAGCTCGAGCCGGCGACCAGCTATTGCTATGCCGTGAGTGCGAGTTCGATCAAGCCGTCATCAATCTGAGCGGCCCCTGAGGGCAGATGCTCATTCGTCCCCCTGCGGATGGCGAAAGAACTGGGCGAGCTCGGCGTCGTTCTCGACGCGCTCGTGAATGTCGCGTCGCCCCCGCACCAATCTGCTTTGCGCGGCGCTCAGGCTCACTCCGGTAATCTGTCCAATTTCCCTGAGATCATAGCCGTAGACGTCGTGGAGGAGAAAGGCCCATGCACGGTCTTGATTCATCCGCTCCAGCTCACCACGCAGGCGCCCGACGGCTCGACGTGCCGCAACCAGGCCGGCGACGCTCCCGGCCGCGGGCACCGTTTCGGGCAGCTCGTCATCGGAGAAGATGCGGCGTTCCCGGCGGCGACGCCGGATGATGCCAAAAATCATCCTCGCCGCGACGACCGATATCCAAGCGTCGAGCGGGCAATCCCCGCGGAATCTGTCGATGCTGTTGACGAGCTCGTACAACGTGCGTTGCGCGACATCTTCGTACTCATAATCTCGGGCCCCAAGCAGCCGCACGAGGACCCGATCCACGACCGGCCGCACACGCTCGTAGAATGCGCCAGACAGCGTGGTGTCACGCGCCTTGAGCCCCGCGATGAGCGCCCTGTCGTCAACGGTCGACTCGAGAGACTCGCGGCCGCGCTCGGGCTCTGGCGGCACCAGCATCAATGCGGGACGATGGACAGGGCGCATCAGCGACGTTCGGCTACGGGGAAGGGCTGCTTCCGTTGAGGCAACTAGCCTCAAAAAGAGCGCTTTGCCATCTGCTGCGGAGCACTCTTAATCCAGTCTTAACGCTGCGCTGAATGTTGCACCCTAAGCTCGGCCTGCCTTGACTGGTTGCCTTCGAGCTTGGGTTCTTGCGGTCGTAATGCTGACGGCTCCGTCGGCGCTGGCCCAAACGCCACGCCGAATCAGCTACGCGGAGGTCGTGCGGCTTTCGGGCGTTGGGGCGCCGACGGTGGGCGCAGCGCGCGCCGACGAGCGAGCGGTCGCGGCCGATGGACGCGCGGGCGCCATTTATCCGAATCCCAGTGTCATGGCAGGATCTTCCACCCAAGCCGCACGGCTAACCATCGGCGTCAGTGTGCCACTCGTCGTGTTCGGTCAGCGGGGCGCGGCGCTCAGGGCTGGCCAGGCAGCCGCGGACGTTGCACACCAAGACACGCTTGCAAGCGTTGTCGACGCTCGAGCCAACGCACAGCAGGCCTACGTGGCGCTTTGGACCGCCGAGCGCAACGCCATCTCATTGACCCAGGCCGCACAACTTGCCGCTGACCTGGAGGCTACCGTGCAAGCTCGGGTCGACGTCGGCTCGGCGCCTGCTCTGGAGCAGCTGCGGGCGCATTCCGAGCGGCTCCGTGCGGCGATGGATGCGGCAGTCGCGGCCGAGCTCGTCGACGCATCCGCTGGCGAGCTGTGCGTGTGGATCGGCCAGCCCGTCGAGGAACGACTGCGCGCCGCGGACGCGCCGCCTGTCCCGCCGCACCCACCAACGCTCGCGCAGTTGCTGGCACGCTTGCCTCAAAGTCCAGCCCTCCGCCGTGCGGAGCTGGAGATTCGTGCGGCCGAAGCTCGCGTGGCCAGCGAGCGGGCCCAAGTCCGCCCGGCGCTGAGCCTGGATCTTGCGGCCGAGTACTTCGATCCAACGATACCGAGCACGAACTACACGGCGCAGCTGGGCGTTGAAGTGCCGCTCTTCAACCAACGGGGGGCAATGGTCGAGAGAGAACGCTGGAAGACCGAAGGCGCGCGGTTCCGGTTCGGCGCGGAACGCAAGGCCAAGAGCTCGGCGTTGCTGGTCGCCTATCGCAACTTTGCCGCCCAATCACGGCGTCAACGGACGCTGGTCGACGAGGTACTGCCGGCTGTTCGGGCAGCCTCTCGGGCCGCCCTGGAGTCCTATTCGTTGGGCCGGACCCCGCTCGTGTCGGTGCTCGAGGCGCGTCAGGCAAGCATCAACGCCGAGCTGGATCTCATCGCGACCGAAGCGGCCAGGGCTCAAGCCTGGATCGAGGTCGAGCATCTGTTGGGGAGCCTATGAGGCGCTTGGTTTGCGGAGCCGTGTGGCTGTTGGCCGTCGCGTGTCAACGGGCGGAAGTAGACGAGACGCCGCGGCCACCGCGCGTGCGCTGTGCAGCCCCCACCACCGCGACGATAGACGAAACTCTCGAGCTGCGCGGTCGCGTCGAGCCACCGCCGGGCGGTGATTTGCCGCTTGCCTCGCAGGTCGCAGGTCGCATCGTGGAGGTTCGGGTTCTCGAGGGCGAGCGAGTCACCGCGGGGCAAGTCGTGGCCAGCGTCGACGACGCTGCCTCGAAGCAAGGGGAGCGACAAGCCCAGACCGCGTTGGCTCAGGCCAAGACCGCCGTCGCCAACGCAAGCGCGGTCATGTTGCGCACCGAAGCGCTCGTCGGCCGTGGCATTGCGGCTCACCAAGAGCTCGAGGACGCACAAGCGCGCGTCGAGACCGAAAAGCAGAATGTCTTGGCGGCAGAGGCAGGTCTCGAGCTGGCGCGTCGCACGCTAGGTCGAGTGCAGGTTCGCGTGGCTTTTCCTGGCTTGGTGACCAAGCTGTGGCGTGGTCCCGGGGCGCTTGTGGACGGAACCGCCGCGACTCCGATCGCGCAGGTCGCGGTGTCGTCCAACGCCGAATTCGTCGCCGACGTTTTGGAACGGGACCTCGGCAAGTTGGCCGCAGGGCAGCCCGCCGAGGTCTGGCTGCGGTCGAGCCCCGACCGCCTGCGCGGGACCGTGCGCACCCTCTCCGCACAGCTCGACGAAGCGACTGGGCTGGCCCAAGCGCGCGTGGCCTTGGAGCCGACGGCTAGCTCGCCCTTGATTGGCGCGCATGGCCGCGCGCAAGTCGTCGTCAAGCATCGCGAGAACGTGCTCGTGCTTCCAGCCAGCGCCTTGCGCGGAGCTATCGCGGATGGCGCGGAGGTCGTCGTCTGTGAGCGCGGCAAGGCGCGGGTGAGGCCAGTGCAAGTCGGCTACCGAGACTCCGAGCGCTTCGAGCTCATTTCCGGTCTGGAGCCGGGGGGCAAAGTCGCGCTGGAGCACGTGCTTGGTCTCGATGACGGCGCCGAGTTGACGGAAGTGCCATGAAGGTGCTCGAGCTGCTGCGCCGCCACGCGATCGCGGTTTGGATGGGCACGTTCGTCCTCGTGGCGCTTGGCGTGGTGTGCGCGCTCGCAATGCCCAGCGGCATCTATCCGGAGGTCGAGTTTCCGCGCATCGTGGTGGTCGCCAGGACGGGGGGCGCGCCGCCGGAAGTGGTCTCGACCAGCGTGACGCGACCGCTCGAGCAATCGCTCGGCTCGGTGCTGGGTTTGGTGGGCGTGCGCTCCAAAACCATCCGCGGCGCGACCGAGATCTCGCTGCAATTCAGCCCAGAAACTGACATGTGGCGTGCGCTCCAGATGGTGGAATCGCGCGTTTCGGAGGCGCGCTCCGAGCTGCCAGCCGGCGCCGAGATCGTCGTCGAGAAGGTGACCACTGGCTCCTTTCCCATCCTCACGCTGAACGTCGCGGGGGCCATCGATCCGCGCGAGCTCCGTGAGCTTGCTCGGTACGTGGTGCAGCCAGCGCTGGTGAGCGTGCCCGGAGTGGGTCGGGTCGAGGTCCTGGGCGGAGACGTGCGCGAGCTGGAGGTCATTCTCGATCCCGAAGCCCTGCCAGCGCTGGGCTTGAATCCGGACGACGTGGCCGCGACGCTGCGCGCCAGTTTGGGCCTCTCGGCGGTGGGCCGCGTGTCGCAGGGACAGAGCTTGGTCACGGTGCTGGCCGACAACGAGGCGCGTAGCCTCCAGGCGTTGCGCGAGCTACCGATCTCGGCCAAGGCGGAGGGTCACCAAGTCCTGCTCGGCGACGTGGCCGAGGTCGTTGACGGCGCGGAAGATCGCAGCCAACGCATCGGCGGGCCCGCTGGCAACACCGTCAACATCAGCGTTGCGCGCGCGCCGGGAGCGAGCACGCCGGCCGTCGTGGAGCGCACGCTTGCGACGATCGCCGGCCTCCGAGCCGCGCTGCCACCAGGGGTCACCATCACGCCGGTTTACGACCAAGCGGAGCTGGTGCAAGACGCCATGAACGGCGTTCGCGACGCCATCTTGCTGGGTATCGGGCTGTGCGCGGCCGTGATCGCGCTGTTTCTGCGCTCGTTTCGCGCGGGCGTGCAGGCGGCCTTGGCGGTTCCGATCACGCTCGCGCTCACGTTCGTGTGTATGAGGCTGGGGCAGCAGACTTTGAACTTGATGTCGCTCGGCGGCATGGCGGTCGCGATCGGACTGGTCGTGGACGACGCGATCGTGATCGTAGAGGCCATCAGTCGCGCCCGTGAGCTTGGCAAGGAAGCCAACGAGGCAGCCGTGGACGGCACGCTGGAGCTGGCGCCAGCCGTGATCGGCACGACGCTGACGACCATCGTGGTGCTCGTTCCTCTCTTGTTCCTGCACGGCGTGGTTGGGGATTTCTTTCGTGCGCTGGCGTTCACGCTCACCGCGGCCGTCGCCTTGTCCTTGCCGGTGGCGCTCGGCTTGATCCCGCTCGCTGCGGGCCGCCTCGCGCAGCCGCCCCGGCTGAGGCCCGAGGCGCCGAGCCGGTGGGCTCTGGTCTACGAGCGGCTCTCGAAGAAGGGCCTCTCGAGGCCTGGCTTGGCGCTGGCGCTGTTGGGAGCGAGCGCCGTCGTCGGCGCGCTGGTGTTGCCGCGGGTCGAGCGGGGCTTTTTGCCGAAGGTAGACGAGGGCGCTTTCGTGCTCGACTACTTCTTGCCCGCGGGCACTTCGATCGAGACCACCGAGCGCTTCGCGCGTTCGCTCGAGGCCGAGCTACGCGCTACGCCAGAAGTTCAGACGTTCTCACGTCGGCTCGGCACCGAGCTCGGGCCCGCGGCCGCTACCGAGCTGAACCGCGGTGACATCATGGTGCGCCTGCGCAAGGATCGAAAGCGCTCGACGCCCGACGTGGAGGCGGATCTGCGGCAACGCGTGGAGAGCAAGTTGCCGGAGGTGCGCACGGAGTTCGTGCAGGTGTTGCAGGACGTGCTCAGCGACCTCAGCGGTAGCCCGCGTCCGCTGGAGGTCAAGCTGCTCGGTCCCGAGCCACGCGTGCTGAACGAGCTCGGGGAAAAGCTGGCGAGCAAGCTCGAACGCGTTGACGGTTTGGTGGACGTGTATTCGGGTCACGAGCGGCAGGTCACGGAGCTGCATTTTCGCCCTGACTCGACCGTTCTGGCACGGCTCGGCTCGACGAACGAAGACTTCACGACCCAGCTTACGGCTGCCTTACAGGGCTCCTTCGCCGGTACCGTGCGGCGCGGTGATCGCTTGATCAACTTGCGCGTGCGCTACCCCAACCCCGTTCGCTTCGATCCTTGGCGAGTGCTCGAGTTGCCATTCAACGTCGGCGGCAAGACCCTCACGCTGCGCGCCATCGCCGAGCCGGAGCTGGTGCATGCCGCGCCCGAATTGATGCACGACGCGCTCGAGCCGATGGTAGCGGTCACCGCCGACCACGAGGGCGGAGATTTGGGCCACATCGGGCAGGAGATTCAGTCCGCCGTCGGCGAGCTGAAGCTGCCGCAGGGCTATCGCGCGGTCGTGGCAGGCGAGATCGCTCAAGAGCAACGGACCGTGCGCGAGCTGGGCATGGTTGCGGCGTTTGCGGCCTTGCTCGTCCTGTCCGTGCTCAGCGCACAGTTCCGCCGCGTGCGCCTGGCGTTCTTGGTGCTGCTGATGGTGCCCTTCGCGCTCGTGGGCGCGCTAGTTGGCCTGTGGTTGACGTCCACGCCCCTCAACGCCTCGTCGCTGATGGGTGGTGTGTTGCTGGTGGGTCTGGTGGTCAAAAACGGAGTGTTGCTGCTCGAGGAAGCCGAGAAGCGGTTCGATCGTGGCGAAAGCGCCGAACAGGCAACCTCGGAAGCGACTCGGCGCCGGCTGCGACCGGTGCTCATGACCACCACCGCCACGCTCGCGGGACTGCTACCCCTAGCGTTGGGCCTCGGTGCCGGGGCCGAGCTGCAGCAGCCCCTGGCCATCGCGGTGATGTCCGGACTCGTCAGCTCCACCCTGTCGACGCTCGGGTTTCTGCCTTCGTTCGCGGCGCTGCTGTTGCGGCGCTCGCCGCCGGTCGTTCCTCAGGAGGCGCCGGGTTCGTCTCCGGTATGAAAGTATCTTCCAGTGGTCTCCCGCGTGACCCGCGGAGAAAAAAAATCGACCCGAGGCGTGAAGGACTACCCGGCATCCGGGCCAGTAACGAAACGTCATATGTACAAACGCTTGGCTTGGCTCGGTTGGGTAGCTATCGGTGTGTCCGCGATGAGCTGCAGCAGCAGCTCGAAGGGTGATTCGTCCGCCACCGGTGGCTCCGACTCGGGATCGCTGGGCGGGGCTGGTGACGACTCCACCGCGGGGGCATCAGGCACGAACGGCACGACGTCGCTCAGCGGCACTTTGGGCGATCTCGGGCCGATCAAGCCGATCGTGTCTTCGTTCGTCATTTTGAATAGCGGCGAGCGACTCGTGTACCTGAGCACGGCGCCCATCACCTGTGACACGCTGAGCACGTCGCGGTGGCTAGGGTCGACGCCGATGGACGCGCAAGTCGTCGAAATCGTCGTGAAGTCGTCGGTAACGACGGGCACGGTCGCGGTCGGCAAGGCCGAAGTGAACTACGCAAAGGGCGGGCGTTCTTCTTCCTACGAACAGAACGCCGCGTCCGGCAGCGTCACGTTCACCATCAACGACCAGATGGGCGTTGCCGAGGGCAGCGTCGACGCCACTTACCAGAACCCCGCCGGGAGCGTGAAGGGCACGTTTCACGCTGAATTCTGCGACGGCGGCCAGGGCTACTAACCAACAAGGTCAGAATGAAGCATCGATTCGCAAGCGGTGTGCTCACGCTTTTGTTCGCGGCGACCCTCGTCGCCTGTTCCAGCTCGAAGAGCTCCGACTCGGGAGCCGGCGGTGCGGGCGGAGGAGCGACGATGGGCGCCGGGGGCGGAAGCGCGCACCCCCCGACCGCCACCTCCGGCACGCCCGAGCGGGGGCAATACCTCGTCGACAACGTTCTTTTGTGCGGTGTCTGCCACACTCCGACCGGGAAAGACGGCAAGCCCAACCTCGATCTGTATTTGGCGGGTAGCCGTTCGTACGACTTTACGGACGTGGATGGCACCGTCGTTACGGTCAACGCCGAGAACCTCACCTCGCACAATCCCGAGGGCCTCTACAACTGGACCGACGAACAAGTCAGGACCGCGGTGACGAAGGGCATCGACGACGAAATGGTCGCGATTTATCCGATCATGCCGTTCCCCGAGTACGCCCTGCTCGACAAGAAAGACGTCGATTCGATCATCCAATACCTGCGCACGGTGCCGCCCAACGACAACGTGGTGGCCGCGGACTACCCCTACGGTGATCAGAATCCCCCCGTGCAGCTCGCCAACGACGACGATATTCCGCACACGACTTTGGCGGCGGATGACCCGGATTTCGACGCCGCCGAGCGCGGTCGCTACATCGGCAAGACGGCTTGCTTGTATTGCCACACCGAAGAGCTGTCGGCAGGCGTTCCGAACATGGCAAAGGCGTTCGCCGGCGGAAAGACTTACACCTTCATCCGTGGCTCGCAGCCCAATACGTCCACCAACATCACGCCTGCCAAGAGCGGGCTCGCGGATTGGTCGGTCGACGACATCGTAGCCTCGCTCAAAGACAACACCGAAAAGGACACCGGGCGCACGCTGTGCAGCACGCACCCGGGTGGCCCCGAGCGGCTAGGGGGCATGAGCGATGACGACCGTCACGACTTGGCCGTCTACCTTCATACGCTGCCGCCCATCGAGAACGGGCCGTTCCAATGCGAGCAGTAGCTTGGCTGGCTGCGCTGGGGGTGGCCGCGTGCAGTAGCACCAGCAACGACCCGCCCGCAGCGGCCAAGTTCAGCGACATCTACGCGCAGATCTTTCCGGCCATGACGCCCGCGAAGTGTAACTTCTGCCATTCGCAGCCGGCGAGCCAAGTCAGTAACGGGAAGCTGCACACGGGGGCGGAGGGCGACATCGAGAGCGCCTACGCTGCGCTCGTCGGTCAGACCTCGAGCAGCAAGGACTGTTCGGGCAAAGCCCTGGTCGTGCCCGGGAAGCCGGAAGAGAGCCTGTTTTACACCAAGCTCACGGCGAGTCCGCCCTGTGGAGCGCGCATGCCCTTCGGTGGCGGCGCGCTGCCTGACACACAAATCGAGATGGTACGGAGCTGGATCGCAGCAGGTGCCAAGGATGATTGAACGCTTGCGGGCCATTGGCGTCGGTGTCTCCCTGTGCCTGGCTGGTTGCGGCAACGGCGCCTCGAGCTCGTCTGCGCCCGACGACCTCGCTGGCTGTGCGCCGGCAACCAATACGGCGCCCGACGATGTGTTCTGCATCGGTCTCTATCATGCGAAGAGCTCGAAGCAGACGGTGTCGCAGGCCCACGCCTACAAACCCGGCGTCGTGCTTTGGAGCGACGGGGCCGAGAAACAGCGCTACCTCGCCCTGCCCGAAGGCTCGACGATCGATACGTCCTCGTGGGACGAGTGGAAGTTCCCGGTCGGCACCAAGGCGTTCAAGGAGTTTCGCTTCGACGGAAAGCTCGTCGAGACCCGCATGCTGTGGAAACAGGCCGAGGCGAACTGGATCATGGCTACTTACATCTGGGACGCCAACGAGAAGAGCGCGCCGCTCAACACCTCCAAGAGGCCCGTCCTCCTCGATTCGGGCTACGAAATCCCCACCGCGAAGGACTGCGGCAAGTGTCATCACGGCGGCTCGGACAAAGTGCTGGGCGTCGAAGCCGTGGCGCTCGCTTTGAGCAGCGCGGAGGGCATGACGCTCGACGCGTTGGTGAACACGGGACTGCTCAGCGATCCGCCTCGAGGAACCAGCATCGCCTTACCAGAGGACGATAGTGGTAAGGCCGCGACAGCGCTCGGTTTTCTGCATGCCAACTGTGGCATGGCTTGCCACTCGACCCGCGGCTTGGGTGACGAGACTCAGCTCGTGCTGCGTCTGCGCGCCGACGAATTCTGGGGCGCGGACGGCAAGCCTCGCGAGGAGACGGTGGACCAGACGGACGCCTTCGCCGCCGCGGTCGGCGTCGAGCCCACCACCGCTTCCGTAGCGAAGGCATTTCCTGGTGCCAAGCGCATCACTCCGGGTGCGCACGACCAAAGCTTGCTTTGGCTGCTGTCTCACCGGCGCGACAAGTACCAGATGCCGCCGCTCGTCAGTCACCAAGTGGACGAGGTCGATAGTCAGGCACTGGCCGATTGGATCGACGCTCTGTCTAACTAGCGCCCGACCGACACTAGCGCCCGACTGAGGTCGCTACCCCGAGCACTTCCTCGCGTCGGAAGCCTTTCGGGAAACGCAAAAGGTAGTCCCGGGCCGCCGCGCGTGCCTCGACGAGCCGATGCTCACGCATCAACGCCACCATGTGCAGATACGCTTCGTCTTCCTCGCGCCCCTGCTGCGGATTGGTCGTAGCTTCGGCGGAAGGCGCGGGGTCCTGCTTGCGCGGGCTCTCCGTAGCGGCTTCGGCGCGACGCTCTTGGCGCGTAGAAGCCGAAGCCCGCCGCCTGGGCGCGGCGTCCGGAGCGGCCGTGCTACAGCTTGGCGCTGGCTCCGGTTTGGGCTGCGGCGGAGCGCCCCAATCGTCGCCCGCGGCTAGCTCGAGCGCGTTGCCTCCCGCCAGTCGCAGGCGCACACGCCCCTCGAAGACTCGCACGCTGGTAGTGCGGCCTTGCTCGACCCGCACCGTCAGTACGGTCCCGAGGTCCTCGATCTCGCCGTCCGGGAGGCGAATGACGAGCGATTCACCGGCTCGACGAGCACCGACGCTCGCGCGGATTTCTCCCGTCTCGAGGTCGATGCGAATCTGGCTCCCGACCTGAGTCCGGTGCCAAACCGCGCCTTCCTGAGCTTCCACCTGGACTTGGAGGGGTGAGGCAAAGACCGGAGCCGTAGCAGTGGCGGCAGGTGCGGCGTGAGATCGCAACCAGCCCGGCACGCGGAGCGCCAAAACCAGCGCGGCGGCTGAGCTGACCAGGACCGCACTGCCGATGAGCCACGGGCGTAAACGGAGCTTGTTCGGCGACTGCAAGACCAGTTGGTCAGCCTCGGCAAACAACCGATGGCGCATGCGACGGGCAGCCAATAGGTCGTCGGGTGCCGGCGGCAAGTCACGCAGAACGGCACCAAGTGCCGCGAGCTGGTCCTGTCGCCGCCGGCAGACTTCACAGCCGACGAGGTGACGCACCAGGCTATCGACGTCTTTGGCGCGTAGACGACCGTCCCGCGCCGCTTCGACTTCCCACGTGCGTGGGCAGCCGTGAGATCTATGCCGAGCGTCCATCATACGTCGGCCTCTTCGAGCAACTGCGAGAGCTCTTTTCGGGCGTGGTGCAATCTCGTCCAGACCGTGCCGACTGGGATCTCGAGCGCTCGAGCGATCTCATGACAGCTCAGGTTCTCGACCTCCGCGAGCAGGAGCACCACGCGCTTGGCCTCGGTCAGCCTCTGGAGCCCGGTCGACACGCGACCGACTAGATCGCGTGCGCCAAGTTGATGGGCTGGGTCGACGGCGGTGCGTGTCTCGTGCCACATCAGCTCGCCCATCGCGCGTGCAAAGCGTAGCAGGGTGCGCCGACGCCGTTGTACCAACCGCCCCGCGATGCCCAGAAGCCAGGGGCGACAGCTCTCGCGCCCATCGAACGATCCTGCCGCCTTCATGGCCGTCATGAACGTGGCATGGACCACGTCCTCGACGTCGGCGTGGTTGCTCACCGCGCGCGCCACGAACTGAACGACCGAGGTTCGATGGCGATCGTAAATCGTCCCGAGGGCGCTGATATCGCCGCCGGCCAGAGCTGCCAGCGCTTCTTGGTCCGTTGCTGCGGGAGCGATTGACGCTCTGCGGGCTTGGGTCACCGCAGCCCCCACATGACGCCGACGGCCAAGCCGGTAGACCAGCCTGGAAGCGTCGGCAGGACCGGGTCCAATTGGCGTGGTTTCAGGAGTCGTGCGGGAGAGCCCTCCACGTCGAAGAGGATGTAGGGACGCACGGCAGAGCGGCGCCCCACGGCAACCCGCGTTGCGAGCCCGCCCCGAACGTCTGCGGTTTCGCCGCCGACTTCGTTGGGTGCTCCGCTACCTTCCTCGCTCTCCACCACGACGTTCGCCTCGAGCAGCCCATCGAGCGAGCCCCAGCCGAAGTCGACGCGGCGACCGCAAACGACTCCGATGGCGCCCGATTCCATGCTGAAGCCACTGGCGGTTGGCTCCGAGACGTAGTCGTCGGCCACATCCCAACGGCCGGAGATGCCCAGCAGGTAGTGGTCAACGACGACGTCGGCCACCAACGATGGACCACCGCCGGCGTAGAGGTCCCCTCCGATTCGCACCGCAGCCGCCGCCGCAAGCTCGACGTGGGTCGGTTCGGGCGGCGACGATGGCTTGACGACGACGTCTTTGGGGGGAAGCTCCGCGCTCGATTCGATGAGTGGCGGCAGCACGACCAGCGCTTCTACCGTCCGCTCCAACTCGCTGGGCTGCGTCAGGGTTCGGGTGACGGAGCGCTCCCGGCTGGTCACGGTTACCACCACCTGCTGCCCCTCGGCGCGCACGTCGACCCGCGCACAAGGATCGATTCGTGCCCCCCGCAGATCGGCACGCAAGGCGTCGACACGAGCCGCCCACTCTGGTCGGTCCTCGAGCGCGGCGTGAAGCTGGGCTGACCCGCACGGCGCTGGCGGGGCGTGCGACTGCGCCGACGCCGCCGCCGGGACGAGGAGTGGGAGGAGGACGCGCCGCAGCTGCACACTTTCCTGTCTTCTCCGCGTGGGGCGTCAGCCTTCAACCGAGAGCAGAGGAAGGGGGTTTTGTCTCCCCCACGGCTCGTCGGCCAGTCGACCGCGCGTGACTTAACCAACTCTTAATCCCAAAGTGGGCACCCCATCGAGATTTCTTTCAGCGGATGAACGCGGCGATGAAGTCTCGGTCGTCGGGCGTTAGGTACCGTTCTGCCGATCTCGGCATGGTTGGCAGTAGCTTGGTGGCTCGCGGCTTCCCCCTGCCTCGCGAAGCTGGCTGAAACACGTTGAACGTGGACCAGACGTCGTGGATGTCGAGCTCCATGGCTCGCTCGGCACCGGCGAGCTTGAGTGCTTCGGCCAGAGTCATGAGCGTCAAACCGTCGCCCGCGACGTAGAGAAGCGCACGGTCTCGACTGATTCCGAGGCCACTTCGCCAGGTGTGGCAAGCTTGATTGCGCCCGAAGCCCCATTGGCTTCCGCTGTTGCGTGACAGACCCGTCGCGAGCTTGCCACCATCCACGATGAGCCGGAGATTCTGCCGAACAGCCGTCGTCGGGGCGGTGGGTTCGGCGCCGCCGTGCCACGCGACGATATCTGCTGAGCCTGCCGCATCCAGGACCAGCGACGCCGCTTCCGGGACGAGTGGGCGCGCCACTTTCCCTTCCACGTACATGCCGCCCTGCGCCTCCAGGAGGCGGAAGCCAGAATTGAAGGCCGCGACCAGGCGCTTCTGGGCGCGGCCTGGTACCGAACCATGCCAAAGCCAATCGCCGCCAGGGTCCTGGGTACCGGGAACGAGCACGAAGCGCGTGAGCTCCGGTGTGAAGCGCGCAGCGCCCACGGCGACCCGGGGATGCTCGGGATCGGGACGGAAGGTCGTGCAGCGCAGGACCGGCGTATCGTTTGCAACCCATCCGACAGCGCGCCACTCGCCTTCGCCGGGCAAGGGATGTTCGAACGGTACCGCTACGGGGTCTGGCGCCGCCTGAGTCACATCCGGTGGCATGTCGATGCTCACCCGGTGGGGCGCTGGAAACGCGGAGAGCTCCACCGGGGGGAGCTGGGCGAGCCGCCCGCGACGCAGCATGAACCAGCACCATTCGCTCCAATCCAGCGCCGAGCCCATGTAGTGATCGCGCGCCCACTCGGCGCTGCGTAGTCGCCAGCCCGGGCTATTGGGCAGGGTCAGCGCTCGCACGTACGAAGGCAGTACGAGGGTCGAAAGTCCAAGTGAAAGGACTAGGAGGACACGCAGCGTGCGCCGATGCCGGGCGCGCCAGCGGCGCCAGTGCTCGACGACGGCACCAAACCAGCGGACCCGTCGCCGAGCCGAGGCGTGCTTGGGAGGTTCCTCCATCCCGAAGCTCTTCTCCAGACCCCCGGGTAGCCTTCAACGCTTGACCTTCGTACGCACCCGAATCTCATGAAAATACGAAATCGTATCTCTAGAAATGAAGGATCACGTCACGCCCGGAGCCGAATAAAAGCGACGATGCGTGCTCGAGCGGTCCGGCGCGAAGCCTTAGACGGGCAGGGTAACTTGCCGAGTAGAGGCCGGGTGAGCGCCTTCGCTCGGCGGAAAGAAGAAGGTGAAGCGGGCGCCGCCCAACGGAGAAGCATCGGCGTCCAGGCTGCCGTCGTGGGCCTGGACCATTCGCCTGGCCAGCGCAAGCCCGAGCCCCGTGCTGGCGCCTACGTCCTGCGCATCGAGGCGACGGCCCGCGGCGCCGCGCACGAACGCCGAGAAGATGGCTTCGCGCTCGCTGGCTTCGACCCCTGGCCCGGAGTCGTCGACGTGCAGTCGAGCGCCATCGGCCGCGGCTTCTACCCCTACCTCCACACGACCCCCCGACGGCGTATACCGAATGGCGTTGCCGACGACGCTGGCGAGAGCGGCCTCAATCGCGGCCTTGTCGCCCATCACGAGCAAAGGCGGCGGCTCGTGCGACGGCGTCAAAGTCAGAGTCAAGCCTGCCCGTCGAGCGAGCGCCGTGTGCGCGTCGACCACGCTTGCCGCGAGTTGCTGCAGATCGAGGGGCGCTCGCTCACGAGGCTCGAGGCCAGCGCGCGCGTGTCGCAGCAACGTGTCCACGACGCGTGTCGCCTTGCGCGCTTCTGCCAGTACGGTCTCCGCCGAGGCGCGCCATTCCTCGTCGCTCCTGGGACGTCTGAGCGCGACCTCGAGCTCGGTGGTGACGACGGCGAGCGGCGTGCGCAGCTCGTGAGAGACATCGAACGCAAAGGTCGATTGAGCGTTGAAACCCGCTTCTAGGCGCGCAAAGAGGCCATTGAGCGTCTCGACCAACTTGCGGAGCTCGTCGTCGTTGGTCCGAAGCTCGAAACGACGATGCAAGTCTCGTGATGTCATCCGTCCTGCCTCGCGGATCATCTCGTCGAGCGGGCGCATCACGCGCCGAGCCAGAATGAAGGCGCCGCCGGTGACGATCACGACGGCAAACGGTGCCACCAAACCCATGGTGGCAAGAATGCGCTGTCGAACATCGGCGGCTACTTCGTCGGCAGGCTCGGACGTTTCTGCGACCTCTTCCGCCGTGAGGAGCCAATAGGAAACGACCGCGAAGGCGGTCATGGTCGCCAGCATCGTCAGAGCGATCCAGGCGGCGACGCGGCCACGCAGGGTGCGGAAACCCAGGTACGGTTTAGAGCTCATCGCTTGGCTTCAAGCGGTACCCAAGCCCGCGTATGGTCTGCACCAAGCCGGCCGCATCGCCGAGCTTTCGCCGCAGGTGAGCGACGTGGACGTCGATCACGTTGGTGCCGGGATCGAAGTGATAGCCAAAGACGTCTTCGAGGATTTGGAGGCGGCCAAGTACCTCGCCGCGCTTCGACATCAAGAGCTCGAGCAGAGCCCGCTCGCGTGGCGAAAGCAAAACCAGCTTCCCCTGGACGAACACACCTTGTCGGTCGCTCGCCAATGCCAGGTCCGCGAAGGCACCGAGCTCGCGCCAGGGTCTCTGGGCGCGGCGCACCAGCGCCCGTAACCGCGCCAAGAGCTCTGCATACGCAAACGGCTTGACGAGGTAGTCGTCCGCACCAGCTTCGAGCCCTTCGACGCGAGCCTCGACGGGATCCCGCGCTGTGAGAAGCAGGACCGGTGCCCACAGCCCGCGCTCCCGAGCGTCCCGCAACAGCGTTAGCCCGTCCGTGTCAGGCAAGCCAATGTCCAGGATGACGGCCGCCGGATTGCTGTCGAGCAGCAGCTGCAAGCCGATGATGCCCTCCCGAGCCGAGCGCACTTCGAAGCCATCCTCGCTCAATCCCCGCTCGAGAGATGCGACGAGTCGTGCATTGTCCTCGATGAGCACGACCACGGCCGGCATGGACTTGGTCCTAGCACGCCGGGACCGACCGGACGGTGTGCTGGCCGAGCTCCTCAATCGGCAGCGGCGGGGTCGTTCGCGAAGGCCGTCCCTCGGCGCACGACGTACAACTAGCGAACATCAAGACGGCGATGGCGCTCGCGGGGCACGCAATCCGGAGACGGCTACTCGTTACATCAAGCTAGCTGGTGGGTGATATCGGCACCGGCCGCGTCGAGGCCGCAACGGGCTTCGGGCGCGGACACAGGAAGCGCCCAAAAGGTACCCGAGGACACAGCCTCCCGCCCCAGCCCAGAGCCCACAAAAGACCACCGGCCTCCTGACCAGCGGTCAGGAGGCCTTCGGGTGGTGGAGCCAAGCGGGATCGAACCGCTGACCTCCTGACTGCCAGTCAGGCGCTCTCCCAGCTGAGCTATGGCCCCGGGAAAGGGACGGCGGAGCTAACACGGAAAAACTAGCCCCGCCAGGATTTTCAAACGATCGGGTGCGATGATTTCATTGAGCGGGGCGCGGCCGAACGGCTGGCTGCGGAGCTCCGCCCGGCGCGCCCGGTCCACCAGGGGGATTGGGCGGCGCGTTCAAGCGGACGGCGGGGTTGGCGGCGCCGGGATTCGGCATCGGCGTGGGCGCCGGAACGGGTGCACCGGGCGCCGCGGGTGCGGCGGCGCTGGCTGCGGCTTCGGCTTCCGGCACGGCGGTGAGCTGGGCAGTCGTCTTGCCGTCTTCGCGCGTGGCGATGAACAGAATTCCGGCGACCAGGAAAAGGCCGAGACCTAGCAGCGACAACCACAGCGGCGTCGCCGGCTCTTCGAGCGCAGGCGGCGCGTGATGGTCGTCGTCGTGCTCGTCGTGCTCGTCACCGTGCGCTTCTTCGTGCGGATCGCCGTGACCACTCATGGCGCCGCTTATTTTCGGTTTTCCAGCGGGGGTCAAGCGGATCTCGGCAATATTGGCGACTTTCCTTACTTATGCCGGGGATCCGCCGGCTTGACCCTTCTCGGGCCCACGCCTTAGGCTCGCCTGGCACGACGCGTTTCGTTCCACGCGCTGCCGTAGCCTGCCGATGACCGCACCCCAACAGCGCTACAAAGTTCTCGAGAAGGTCGCGGCCGGGGGAATGGCGGAGGTCTACCGGGCCGAGAGCGCCGGGCTCGAAGGCTTCAAGAAGATCGTCGCGATGAATTGCGTTCTTCCGCACCTGTCCGAGAAGAAGCAATTCATCGGCATGTTCTTGGACGAGGCGCGCGTCAGCGCTCACCTCTCGCACTCGAACTGCGTTCAAGTCTTCGACATCGGCGTTGGCGACAACACCTACTTCATCGTCATGGAGTACGTGGATGGCTCCGATCTGAAGGGAGTCATCGAGTACCGCCGCAAGCACAACCTGCCCTTCCCGGTAGAAGAGGCGTGCCTGATTTGCGTGCGCATTTGCGAGGGTCTGGCCTACGCGCACGAGCTGACCGACGGCAAGGGCGAGAGCCTGCACATCGTCCACCGCGACATGTCGCCGCCCAACGTGCTCATCACCCGCCACGGTGAAGTGAAGATCGTGGACTTCGGCTTGGCCAAGGCCAACAGCCAGCTCGAACGCAGCGAGCCCGGTATCATCAAGGGCAAGTTCAGCTACCTGTCGCCGGAAGCGGCCAAGGGCGGCGTGGTCGACGCGCGCACCGATATTTTCGCGGTCGGCATCATCTTGTGGGAGCTCTTGGCCGGTCGTCGCTTGTTCATGGGCGAGTCGGATTTGGAGACCGTGCGCATGGTGCAAGCCGCGCGTGTGCCGTCCATCCGCGAGCTGAACCGCAACGTCACGCCCGAGCTCGAAAAAGTGCTGATGAAGGCGCTGACCGAAGATCCGGACCAGCGCTACCAGCGCGCCCGTGATTTCGGTTCGGCCTTGAACCAGCTGCTGTTCAAGGTCGGCCGCAGCGTCTCGTCGTTCGACATCGCCGAGCTGGTCGAGCCGATCAGAAAAGAGCGCGAGCAGAAGCGGCGGGCGCAGAAACGCCAATCCATCATCGGCACCTTGATCGACGAAGCCATGCTCGAGTTCACGTCCCTCGAGGGTGGCGATCGCAAGTCGACGACCGGCGGCTCCGTGGTCGGCTCGCTACCGCTCGAGATGGGCGGCTTCAACGCTCCCAACGACTGGGGCGAAGATCTCGGCAACCTCGGGCTGTCGGCGCCGCGCGCGCGCGAGCAATCGGGCGACGCTTTCGAAATCGGCAACCTGGCTGCGCTGGAAGACGATCCGCTTTCGGGTCGCGTGCGCTCCATCTCTTCCTCGCCGCCTGACGACTCGGACGACGATTCGGACGCGCCACCTCCGCGCTCCGTCGCGCCGACCCAGCAACGTTCGTCGGTGGCGCCGCCCGAGCCTTACCCGTCGCCGAAGGGCGGTAAGGGCGGGTTGGTAGCGGCGGTCGTGGTTTTGGTGGTGTTGGCAGCCGGCGCAGGCGCCTATTTCGGCGGCCTGATCCCGCACTGAGCAACGGTCAGCCCGTGGGCCTGGCGCCCCGAGGGATGATGAAAGTCTTCATCACTCGGCTAAAGGAACTTTCGTTGGCCTGTTCCAGTAGGGCTGGACGACCCATGAAACGCCGTTTTTCTGCGAGGTTTCGGGCGCGTTGCCGTTGGCACTCCGGGTGCAGAGATGCCGGGAGCCAACGTGACTCTTTGCAACGCACGTCGTTTCGGTTCCAGCTGGCGGCCCGCCGCCCGGCTCGCCCTCGCTGTTGTCTCGGTTCTCTCCGGCGTCGCGCTCTCTGCGGCCCCTGCTGCCGCCGCTGAGCCAGCACCAGCGGCGGCCCCCGCGACCCGGGTCTCGGTGCCCGCTCTGCTGCGTGACAGCTCGCTCTTGCGCGCTTGGCTGGCCAGCCACAGCCCCGAAATCCGCGCGGCGCGGGCGCGCTTGGAGCAAAGCCGTGCCGACGCTCGCACCAGTCACCTGCTGCTCAACCCGGTGCTCGACGCTTCGCTCGGCAACGTGCCGGTGGGGGAGACCAACCCGCCTGGTCTCGGCTTCAACGAAACCGCCATCTACAACGTGGGCCTGAGCGAGACGGTAGAGCTCGGCAAGCGCGGCCCGCGCATCGCTGGCGCCGAGCTGCGGCAAAAGTCGGCCTCGCTGCAGCTGCTGGCCGCGGAGCGGGACCAGCTGAGCTCGGCGCGCTTTGCTCTCAGCAACGCGCTCTACCGCGGGCTGCGCGTCGCCATCTTCGAAGAGTCGCTCAAAGACGCCGAGCATGGCGCCGATCTGGAGCGGACTCGCTACGAGCAGAAAGCGCTGAGCGGCACCGAGTACGATCGCTTGCTGCTCGACCTCGCCAATCTGCGCGCCGACTTCGAGCGCGAGCGGGCGGAGTACGCCGCGGCGCTGGCCGATTGTGCGGCGCAGCTAGGCGCCGAATGTGACCCGAACGGGGCGCGGGCGGAGGACCTGTCCGGCGCGGCGCCCGTGGATTTGACGCTGGCTTCGGGGACTCGCCTGGAGCACCGCCCTGATTTGCAGGCCCTGGAGGCGGAGCGGCAGGCGGCGGAGCGCGACGCCGCGCTGGCTCGCGGTCGCGCCATACCGGATCTCACCCTTCGTGTCGGCTACACCCATGACCGCTTCGTGGCTTCCGGTGACAACCGCAACACCTTGACCTTCGGCGTGGCGTTGCCGCTGCCCGTGTTCGACCGCGGTCAGCACGACTCGAGCAAGGCGCTCGCGCGCGCGGCCGAGCTGCGTGACACCCGGCTCTCCCTGTTGTTGCAAGCTCGCGCCGACCTTTCCGGGCTGTTGTCGCGCAAGACGACGCTGGAAAACGTGCTGCGGACGTTCGAGCAAGAGTCGCTGCCGCGCTCCAGCAGCGTGCTGCAGTCGACGCAAACGGCGTTCGACCACGGCGGCGTCAGCTTGACCGATCTGCTGCTGGCCCGGCGTACACACATTGCGCTGCAACTGACCATGCTGGACGAGCGCTTCGAGCTGTTCGGCATTCGCAACGAGCTGAATCGTGTGCTCGCCCTCGGCGCGCGCGACGAAGAAAAGAAACCATGACGACCCTGGAACCCGGAAACAATCTGGCCTCGACCTCGAGCATGGGAGCCCCGCCGGCAGGCGGTGCGGTCGTCCCGCCGTCCCGGCAGCGCCTGACCAGCCTCGGCATCGCCATCTTCGCGAGCGCGCTGGCGATTTTTGCGGCCATCTCATTTCACCGGAAGCCGCCACCCGAAGAGAGCGCGGCGGCGGGCATGAAGGTCGGCAAAGACGGGCTGAGCCTGGCCAACGGCGCGCCGCAGTGGAAGGTGCTCAAGCTGGGCCAGGTGGTGAGCCCGAGCGAGCGCTGGAGCGACCCGTATCCTGCGCGCTTCAAGGTCGACGAAGCGTTCGCGGCCAAGGTGGGCTCGCCGTTGTCGGGGCGCGTCACCAACGTGTTCATCGAGCTCGGTCAGCCGGTGAAGGCGGGGCAGCCGCTGTTCGCCATCGCCAGCCCGGACATCGCCGAGCTGCGCGCCGGTCAGCAAAAGGCCGCCGTGGATTTGGACGTCGCCAAGGCCGCCTACGAGCGGATCAAGGCCATGGTCGAGGCGCGCGCTCTGCCGGCCAAGGACGAAATCGAGAGCGACCAACAGCTGCGTCAAGCCGAGCTGTCACTCAAGCTGGCGCAAACCAAGCTGTCGAGCCTGAAGGTTTCGTCGAGCGGCGACAACGAGTTCAAGGTGCTGGCGCCCCGCGACGGCGCAGTGATCGAGAAATCCGTGTTGCCGTCGCAGCACGTGGACAGCAGCGACACGCTGGTCAGCATCGCCGACCTGGACGCGGTGTGGGTGGTGGCCGATCTGTTCGAGGCCGACGCCGTCGGTCTGACCGCGGGCATGAAGGCGCGCGTCACCAGCCCGTCTTTGCCTGGTTTTTCCGCGGATGCGGACGTCGAACGGGTGTCTTCGGTGGTCGATCCGGAGCGGCACACCGTGGGCGTGCGCGTGAAGCTGGCCAACGCTGACGGCCGCATTCGGCCGAACACCTTCGCCGAGGTTCGCTTCTTGTCCGCGGCGGCGCCCGGCTCGACCGAGATCGCCGCGTCGGCGCTGGTGTCCGACGGACCCAAGCAATACGTGTACGTGCAAGACAAGCCCGGGCACTTCGTCCGTCGCGACGTCGTGGCGGGCGCGGTGCGCGACGGCCGGATCTCCATCGCCAGTGGTTTGAAAGCGAACGAGACGGTGGTGGAGCAGGGCGCGGTCCTGCTCGACAACCAAATCGACCTTTCCATGTGATGCGCGCGGGATAGAGATGCTCGAAAAGCTGCTGCAATTTTCGCTCGCCAATCGCCTCGCGGCGTTCGTGTTCGCCGCGCTGTTGGCCGGCTTCGGTTACTACGCCTTCAGTAACCTGACGATCGAGGCGTTCCCCGATCCGACCGACACTCAGGTTCAGGTCATCAGCATCTTCCCGGGGCAGCCCACCGAGGAGGTCGAGCGGCGCGTTTCCCTGCCGTTGGAGCGCGCGCTGAACGGCACGCCCGGGCTGGTGCGGCTGCGCAGCATCTCGCTGTTCGGCTTGTCGTTCGTGACGCTCACCTTCGACGAAGGCGTCGATCCGATCGCCGCCCGTCACACCGTGACCGAGCGCATGTCCGACGCCGAGCTGCCGGAAGGCGTGCACCCCGGCTTGGGCCCGATGGCCACGCCCATCGGCGAAATTTACCGCTACACACTGCAGAGCCCCAAAGCCGATCCGATGACCCTGCGCACCTTGCAGGAGTGGGTGGTGCGGCCGAAGCTGCTGCAGGCGCAGGGTGTGGCCGACGTCGTGTCGTACGGCGGCTTGGTGCGTGAGCTGCACGTTCAGCCCGACCCGACGCGCATGGCGTCGCTGGGCGTCGGGCTCGCCGACATCTCGGGCGCGCTCGAAAAGGCCAGCGCGAACGCCACCGGCGGCTACGTCGAGCGCGGCTCGGAAATGTTCGTGATCCGCAGCCTGGGCATCTTCAACGGCCTGGAAGACGTGCGTCGCGTGCGCGTCGGCTACCACGAAGGCGTGCCGGTCACGCTGCAAGACGTGGCGCAGGTCAGCGACGGCTACGCCCCGCGCCAAGGCGTGGTCACGCGCGGCAAGGACGAGGACGCCGTTGAAGGCATCGTGCTGATGCGGCGCGGCGGCAACCCGTCCATCGTGCTCGACGCGCTCCGCGCGAAGGTGACCGAGCTGAACGCGCGCGTGCTGCCCGACGGCGTCAAGCTGGTCGCCTTCTACGACCGCACCGATCTGGTGAACACCACGCTCAAGACGGTATTCAAGAACCTGGCCGAAGGCGCCATCTTGGTGGTGGTGGTGCTGTTGGCGTTCATGCTCTCGCTGCGCGCCTCCCTGATCGTGGCCACCGCGATTCCACTCTCGCTCGCGGCTTCGTTCGCGTACCTGTACGTGCGCGGCATGTCCGCCAACCTGCTGTCGATGGGCGCGGTCGACTTCGGCATCATCGTGGATGGCGCGGTGATTTTGGTGGAGCACCTGTTCCACAAGATGTCGCCGTCGGACCATCACACGCCGGAAGCCAACGGCAAGTCGCTGGCCGAGAACATCTTCACCGCCGCCAAAGAGGTGGCGCGGCCCACCTTGTTCTCGCTGCTCATCATCATCGCCGCCTATTTGCCGATCTTTTCGCTGCAGCGGGTCGAGGGGCGCATCTTCTCGCCCCTGGCCAACACCGTGGTCAGCGCGTTGATCGGCGCGTTGTTGATGACGTTCACGCTCGTGCCGGTGCTGTGCATGATCGCGCTGCGCAAGCCGAAAAAGATGCGCGAATCGCCGCTGCTGGTCTGGGCTCAGCGCGCCTTCGATCCGACGTTGCGCTTTGCCATGAACAACGTGGCGGTGGTGCTGATCTTGGCCGCCGGTGCGCTCGGCTCGGCGGTGATGCTGTTGCCACGGCTGGGCTCCGAGTTCTTGCCCGCGCTCAACGAGGGCGCCCTGTACGTGACGGTCACGTTGCCCGGCAACATGTCGCTGACCGAGGGGCGCAAGCTGACGCCTAAGCTCAAGAGCCTGCTGATGCGCACGCCGGAGGCGACGGAGGTGCTGTCGCAGCTCGGTCGGCCCGAGGACGGCACCGACGCCACCTTGCCCTCCAACCTCGAGATCTTCGTGAAGCTGAAGCCGCTCGCGGAGTGGCGCAAAAACATCCACGACCTCGACGAGCTCATCGCGGAGATGACCCACAACCTGCAAGAGGTTCCGGGCATCGACTACAACTTCTCGCAGCCGATTCGCGACAACGTGGCCGAGAACATCTCCGGACAGTTCGGCCAAATTGCGCTGAAAATCTACGGCGACGATCTGGACCAGCTGCAGATTGCGGCCGAGAAGGCCGACGCCGTCATCTCGCGCATCCCGGGCGCAGCCGACGTCGGCGTCGTCAAATCGGGCGAGACCCCGCAGCTGGCGGTGCGCATCGACCGGCGCGCGCTGTCCCGCTTCGACTTGGATCTGGGCGACGTCCAAAACTACATCGAGACCGCCATGGGCGGGCACGTTGCCAGCGAGATCTGGGACGGCGAGCGGCGCTTCGACGTCACCGTGCGCCTGCCCCCATCCACGCGCGACGACTTGCGCTCGATTTCGCGCATGATGATCCCGCTGAAGGACGGCTCGCTCATCCCGTTGTCGGCCGTGGCCGAGGTCGGCATGGGCACCGGTCGCGCCGCCATCACGCGCGAAAATGGCCAGCGCTACGTGGGCGTGCGCATGAACGTGCGCAACCGCGATCTTGGCTCGTTCGTGGCCGAAGCGCAGCAGCGGGTCAATGCGGAGGTCCGCATGCCGCCCGGCTACCAGATGGCCTGGGGCGGTGAGTTCGAGAACCAAGAGCGCGCCATGAAGCGCCTGTCGCTGGTGATTCCGCTGGCGCTCTTGATCACCCTGCTGCTGTTGTTCTCCGCCTTCGGCTCATTGTTCGACGCGACCGTGATTCTGCTCAACGTGCCCTTCGCGCTCGTGGGCGGCGTCGTAGCTCTGGCCTACGCCGGAATGCCGCTTTCGGTGTCGGCGGCGGTGGGCTTCATCGCGTTGCTCGGCCAGGCGGTGCTCAACGGCGTGCTCGTGCTGGCCGCCATCCGCGCCCGCATGACGGCCGGAGAACCGTTGATGAGCTCGGTCGTGAACGGCACGCGCGAGCGGTTGCGCGCGGTGTTGGTCACGGCCCTTCTAGCGTCGCTCGGCCTGTTGCCGGCGGCCATGTCCCACGCCATCGGCAGCGAAACCCAACGGCCCATCGCCGTGGTCGTCGTCGGCGGCACGATTTCAGCGGCGCTGCTGACCTTGGTGGTGCTGCCAGTCACGTTCTACTTGGCATGTCTCGCGCGCGAATCTCTCGAGCGTTGGCGTGCCGCGCGCACGGCGGCGGCCGCCGTTTAGTTTCTCGATCTCACCGTGAGGAGGCTCATGATCCCTGCAATTCAAGCGTCCGTATCGAACACCCCGATGGGTCGCCTGCGCGACGAGCTCGAGCGCTTGCGGCTGAGCCCGTGCACGCCGGTGTTGATGGTCGGTCCCCCCGGGGCCGGCAAGCAACACACGGCCGAGCTCTTGCACCGCATGAGCTACGACGGCGCCGAGACGGCGCCCTTCGTGACCGTGGACTGCGGGGCGTTGCCGCGCGAGTTCTTGGACAGCGAGCTGTTCGGCCACGAGCGCGGCGCCTTTCCCGACGCGACCATCGCCCGGCGCGGCCTGGTAGAGCTGGCTCACGGCGGCAGCTTGTTCTTGCACGAGGTCACGGCGTTGCCGCTGGCCGCACAGACCATGCTGCTGAAATTCCTGGATGGCATGCGCCTGCGGCGTTTGGGGGCCCAGCGCGACGTCGTGCTTTCGCTGCGCATCATCGCCACCGCCAGCCAAGAACCGCGAGATCTGGTGAAAGCGGGCCAATTTCACGAAGATCTGTACCGAAGGCTGGGCGTGTTTCGGCTCAACGTGCCGTCCCTGCGCGAGCGCAAGGACGAGATCTTCGTGCTCGCCCAGGGCTTCATCGAGCACTTCAGCGCGCGCATGAACAAGACCGTCACCGGTCTGTCGGAAGAAGCGCAGACGCTGCTCGGCGGCTATGCGTTCCCCGGCAACATCCGCGAGCTGCGCACCATCATCGAGCGCGCCGTCATCACCGCCAAAGGCCCACTCTTGTCCGGGAAAGACTTGGAGTTCGGCGACAGCAGCTGGCGCACGACGCAGCCTCCGGCGCGCTTCTTCCAAATCGACGCCGCCGGCGACGGCGTGCCGCCGCCGCTCGACGCCGTGGAGCAAGCCTACGTGCGCCGCGTGCTCGAGCACACCAACGGCAAACGCATGGCCGCCGCCCAGCTGCTGGGCATCTCCTACCCCACGTTCCTCAAGCGGTTGCGCGAGCTCGACCTGGACAAGCCAGAAAGCGGCGTCCACGCCTCCACCGCGCGCATGCGCGGCGCGCACTGAGGGCGACGGCCTGACGATTGGAGGGGGTGGGACGGACCGAATCCTCACTCCGAAATCGTGAGGCCAGGTCTATCGCCGTCTTGAGCTGACGCGCGAGTTCCATGATAGCGTCGGCCGCAATGCGACTCGCCGAGCGCATTCGACAGGCCTACTTCGTCGCGGATTTGCGAAGTCTCGCGCTCGGGCGCATTGGGCTCGCGTCGGTGCTGCTCGCCAATCTGGTGATGCGTGCACTGGTGCTGCGCGACTTCTATTCGAACGAAGGGCTCTTGCCCAACCACACGCTGCTGTGGCGACCCGAGCAGTTGCCCGTGTTCTCGCTGTTGCTGGTTGCGTCGACGCCGGCAATGGCCACCGTGATGTTCGTGCTGTGCGGCCTTTCGTTTCTGGCCTTGCTGGTCGGATACCGGACCAGAACTGCTCAGGTGGTTAGCTACTTGGCGGTCGTCAGCCTGAACGCGCGCTCGTTCTTCAACGGCGGCGATATCGTGCTGTGCGAGCTTTCGCTGTGGTCGCTCTTCCTGCCGGTGGGCCGACGCTGGTCAGTCGACGCTGCCATCGAGGCGCGCCAGCGCGCTGACCGTCGCTCCGTAGAGCCGAGCCAAATCGCGTCGCCGGCAGTGGCGGTGCTGCTTGGCCAACTGTTCTTCATCTACTTCTTCAACGCGCTCCACAAGAACGGCGTGACCTGGCGAGACGGCTCAGCCGTGCACTACGTGCTCCACCAAGACACGATCGTGACCTGGTTGGGCCTGTGGCTACGCGGATGGATCACCCCTGAGCTGTCGAAGGCCTTTATTTGGGGCACGTTGGCGGTCGAGTGGACGCTACCGCTGTTATTGGCCTCGCCGATCGCGCTCCGCGCAAGCCGCCGGCTCGCGCTGGGCTTGGCCGCGTGCCTGCACATCGGTTTCGCCCTTTTCATCAATCTCGAGATGTTCACGCCCGCCATGGTCGCGTTTCTGCCCTTTCTTTTGCGTGGGGAAGACGCAGCTGCATTCGAGCGCCGATGGGCCAGCGTCTGGCGGCGACTCTGCCAGTGGCCGCCGCTGTCGAACGCGGTGTCGGGTTGGTCGCAGCTGCTCGACGCCCTGGCCGCCACGACGCCTTTGCCCCAACCGCAAGCTGCGGAGCTCCCCATCCTTTCGCGCGCGCGGCGTGGCACCGCGCTAGTCGCCAACGTGCTCTTCGCAGCGCTGGTAGGGCTGGCAGCGCAGCGCCTGGTGGCCGGCAACAGCCGCTGGCGAGGCCCAGTGTGGTTCGAGCAAGCCGAGTCGTACTTAATGCTCTTCGAGCGCTGGTACATGTTCGCGCCCGAGGCGCCGCGCACCGACATGAATGTATCAATCGACGCCGTGACGATAGCGGGGCGCCACGTCGATCCGTTCAATGAGCTGGCGAGCCCTCCGCACCCGTCGCCGGGCAACGCCATCCCGGCAAGGCTCGATCAGGAACCCCTCTTCCTTGAATGGGCGTTGCGGATACCGTTCAGACCCGACTACCAGCCGGCGTTCGTCGAGTGGGTGTTGCGCTACCCGGAGCGCACCGGTCGCCCCGAGGACCGCATCGTTTCGTTCCGCGCCTACGTGGTTTCGGACGACAGCCCTCCCCCCGGGCGGCGAGTCCCGACCAACACGCGCGCTCAGCTGTTCTACGAATACGAGAAGTGAGCAGGAGGAACCCCCTCCGTTGGCTTAGAGACCAGCGCCTTCATTCTGTGACGAGCAGCAGAACAGAGTCCTTTGCCGGAACGCTGACGGCGTAGCTCGTGGTCTTGCTGCCCAGGTCCGTCGCGGTCCAAACGTCGCGCACCGACGCGGTCGCTCCGAGACCGATGTCCGCAAAGCGGACGGTGATGGTTGCGGCCGAGGCGGAGCGGTTGAGCAGCAAAACGGCGCGCCGGCCCGTCCCCGAGAGTACCCGGCTGTAGACTTGTCGCCCCGCATCGTCAGCGACCCTCGTCCCCTGCTTGGCGAGCGGGTCCTGATTGATCGCAAGCACCTCGCTGTTCGTCAGGACGCTCTTGGTGTCGGTGCTCATGCTGTCGAGCTTGTTGCCAGCCAACAGCGGCGCGCCCGAGATCGCCCAAAGCGCCATGTGCGTGCGATTTTGCGCTAGGGAGAAACCCGGCATGCCGACGATCAGCATGTCCGGATCGTTGTAGTGACCCGGGGTTTGCGCGGTCGGATGTTGTGCCGAGTCGAAGTTGGTGAGGACGCGGTTCATATCCGGCGCTTCGCCGTAGTAGATGATGTCCTGGCTGGTGCGCCACATCGTGGCCATGGCTGGCGCCCAGTTCCACGGGCTCTGCTCGCCCCAGTTGCAGGCCGAGAAGACCATCGGGCGACCCGTTTGCGCGGTGGCCTTCTTGATGGCGTCGCTGATGGCCTGGTACGAAGCCTTCGCGTCGAGGCCCTCCTTCGAGCCGCCGCACCAATCGACTTTGACGAAATCGAAGCCCCACTTCGAGAACTGGAGAAAGTCCTGCTCGTAGTGGCCCTCGCTGCCTGACCCGGGCGCTGCTGGGCGTCCTGTCGGGTAGTAGTAGCCGCAGCCGTCTTTGCCGGCGTCCGTGTAAATGCCCGCCTTGAGCCCAAGGCCATGGATGTATTCCGCGATCGCCTGCATACCGCCCGGCCACTCCGACGTGTCGATAGTGAAGTTGCCCGAAGCGTCGCGGCCGCCCTGCCACCAGCCCTCATCGATGTTGACGAACTGATAGCCCGCTGCCTTGAGGCCGCTCGAGACCATCGCGTCCGCTTGCCCCTTGATGACGTTGTAGTTGATTTTGGCGGCGAAGCTGTTCCAGGACGCCCAGCCCATCGGTGGACCTGAAGGGTTGCCCGCGCTCGTGCCCGCGCCGCCGCCCATACCGCCGCTGGCAGTATTGCCGCCGCTGCCGGAGGAACCGCCGCCCGTGCCTCCAGAGCCAGTGGCTGCGCCGCCACTCGCGCCCGCGGAGCCCATCTGGCCACCGACGGCGCTGCTGCCTGCGGAAGCGCTGGACCCGCCGCTGGCACTGGTGCCCGCGGAAGCGCTGGACCCGCCGCTGGCACTGGTGCCCGCGGAAGCACTGGACCCGCCGCCGGCACTGGTGCCCGCGGAAACGGTGGACCCGCCGCCCCCAGGTCCAGATCCCGAAGACTCGCCTGTCGAGCATCCAAACCCGGTCGCGACCAAGAGCGTGACAAATCCGCCGATCCCAAATGTCTTCATAGGTTCAACTGTGGATGAGGCCAAAGACTCGGGCCCAGCGGTGCTTGGTAAGAAGCACGCGCGGCGTTCGGCGGCGCAACCGCCGCGTCCCGGTTGGTCAGACATATCACCGGCAAAGCTCACGCGCCACGATTTCAAGGTTCAGACAGGGTGTCTTCGCACCATTAGGGTCTATTCATGAAACAACCATGACGTCCAAAGCTTTGCAATTCGCCTAGAATTTGACGCAGTTCACGGCCGTTTCTTACGCGCAATTGAGTGTTAGGGTCTATTCATGAATAGTGGGAAACCCGCACGCTCCGAGGCGGCGCTCTGGCGTCGGCGCTCGTTCGACGTGCAAGCGTCGGACGTAGTCGTCGGTCGCACTGTCGGCCCCGAACCCCCGCGCCCCTGGGCACGAACGCTGCGCCACGTCATCGATGCGTCGCACGAGCTCAATGAGGCCCCATCTTGGTGGACGCCCGTGGACGCCTATTTCGGGAGTGCCGAAACACGCACAGACCCGAGCAGCTACTATTGGGACGGGATGAAGCGGTTGGGCCGCCGTGATCGCCCGCTAGTCATCTTCCAATTCACGTTTGCCGGCTTCGGACATTTCGAGCTGTATGGGCGCCCGCCTCAAAAGGTCACGCCTGGCACCGGGTTCTTCGCCTCAATCCCCTCGCGGCACCGGTACTACTTGCCGGAGACCTCCCCGGGCTGGAGTTTCGCTTGGCTCGGCATCTACCACCCATACCTCCTGCGGCGCATCGCCAAGCAAGTGGCGGCGACCGGCCCCTTCGTGCAGGCGTCCCCAAACAGCCCACTCGTGCGCCATCTCGTGCGCCTGGTCCGTGGCGCCTTTCGCAAGGATTTTCGCGACCGACTCGAGGTCGAGCAAGCTCTGTTCGAGTTTACCCTCGCCTTCGAAAGGCTCGTTCAAGCAGCGCCCAGTCCGGAGGGCGAGCGTATATTGGAAGAGCTTCGAAGCCGCGTGCTCGCTGATCCCCGTCGCCCGCTGGGCATCGAGCTGTTGGCGTCGGAACGCGGGATGACTGGAACCGCGTTCAGCCACTTCTTCCGAGCGCGCACTGGCCTCACGCCTGCGCACTTCATCAGCGAGGTGAAGGTCCAAGAGGCCGCCCGCTTGCTGGTCACCACGCACCTAAGTCTCGATCGAATCGCGACCGAATGTGGCTTTGCGAATGGCAACCACTTCAGCAAAGTGTTCCGAAGATTCCGGCACCAAAGCCCTGGCCGCTACCGGCGCTCGGTCGGCTGAGGGTCGCCCGACGGCAAAGCCCCGCGCGAGGCCGGACTATTGCCGCTCTCAGAGCTTGCGGACTCGGGAGAGGGCGGCACTCGCACGTAAACGATGGCGGAGCCTGTCATCATTCGGCGGGGTTCTGCCTTCTTGCCGATGAAGGTCTGGTCACGGATGACGACGGCATCTGCCCGCCGGACACAAGCTTGGTCCAGCAGCCTGTTTTCACACTGATACGGCGCCAGGCCGTGGCAAGTGGCCCCGAGCAGCGCCACTTCTTTGAACGGAGACGTGGGCAGTTCGCGCAGCAGCTCGACGCGGCGAGGGCAACGAGCGGGCGACACGTCTAGACGATAGAAGTCCTGCCCGCTCGCCGAATGCGAGCATCCGGAGGGCGTGAACAGAAGAAGGGCGCACAACGTAGCTCCGCTGAGCTCACGCGAGAGACGGCGTCTGCGCAGCGATCGGCTCGGCATTGGGTTCGGTGTCGTCGGTCTGCGGGTTTGCAATGCTCAGCGTGCGGGTATAGCGCGATGTCATCACCGTGCGCATCGCCGAGCTCCGATTCATGGGAGCGCTCTGATGCTAAGTTTTTGCAGCTAAGTTTTTGCAGTGGCACTCTGTCACTCTGCGCTTGGCGCTCGACTCTGATGTAGTGCAGTTCGGATTGCCGTTCCGTGATGCACGTGATACGCGTGCCTCCGTGGGTTGCCTCAGGTGGGGCACCGCGAGACAAAGGGAGGCGTGCATGTGCTCTCGTCGTTCGAGCGATTTTTGGTTGGGGCGAGCTGGTATTCTTCTGGCGACGATGTCGTTCGTCACTTCGATGTCGTCTGGTTGTGCTCGACATGAAGGGGTTGACGCGGCGGAAGCGGTAACGCGCGAGGCTGTGATTCAGCCGCAAATCGCCAGCATTTCCGTGCCCGCGGGCGAAGACTACAAACAGCTAACCGTCGGTGCGGCGTCCGGGTTGACGGTGTCGGATCGTGCACAGTTGCTGGGGCCGACCGCGGGTACTTTTTCTGCGAGCGCCAGCACCGGCTCCATTCAGTCCACCTACGGTGCCAATTCCAAGGTGGGGGACATCACGTCGATTGGGAATGTTTGGCTGGGCGGCGGGGCAAGCGTCGCGGGTTCGATTCGATCGGGAAGCAGCATCACAGGAGCTCCCGTTGGCGTGCCCGTGTTTCCCAATCAATCCATCACGCCTTCGACCTTCACCTGGACGGTCCCGTTCAACACTTCGACGACCAACGTCACACAATCGACGGGGACCACGACATTGCCTGCAGGTAGCTACGGGAGTGTCATCATCAACGGCGGTACGCTCGTTCTCAACGCCGGGACGTACTATTTCGACTCGTTGACGCTGCAATCAAGCTCTAAGCTGACCATCAACAACGCGAGCTCGCCGACCTTCCTCTACGTCAAAACATCCCTAGCCTATCGAACGGCGCTGACGGCCACGGCCACGAACCTGATGCTCGTCTATTTCGGATCGACCGGCATCGCCATGGAAACGCCGTTCAAGGGTACGCTCATCGCTCCGAATGCGTCGGTGCGCTTTGCCGTCGGGGGGGTGCCGCACTCTGGGGCCGGATTCGGAAAGACCATTCTCGTCGATCCGGACGTGAAGTTTACCCATCAAACGTTTTCGCGTTGGGATCTCGTGCCGATCGACGTGGGCGTGACGCCGACGGTCAATTGCGTCGCCCAGCTCGACGGGAGCACGTACGGAGCGGTATTCGGTTACAACAACACCACGGGCAACTCAGTCACGCTTGGAGCCGGGTCGCACAACTCGATGAGCGCGAACGGTCCGGACGCCGGGCAACCGGTCTTGTTCGTCCCTGGCAACGTTCCGATCGCCACGTTCCAAACGTTTCCGGTAGGAGGGCAGCAGTCGTGGACACTCGGTTCACACGCGGCCGTTGCATCGGCAAGCTCGCCGGCCTGCTCCACCGCCCTGAAGACCGCGCTGGTTCAGTTGTTTCAGAATGACGCCGACGCTCATAGCGTGCGCGCACAGGTAACGGCAATCCTCGCCAATCCCAATTTTGCCGCCTACCTCGCGGCGATCAAGACGTACGCCGGGCCGCAGCTCACTCCGTTCGAGAGCTCGTCAATCGACGCTCTCAATTTGGTGATAGCGAACGTCGACCTGCTTGCGGATCGTGAGACGCTGACGGCCGCCCAACTCGCGCGTCTATCTAGCTTCCGGTCCTCGCTTCTGGCTAATCCAGCGGTGGCTCGGCTGCGTCTTGCGGGCGATGCACTCCGCGGCAGCGCGGCGATCGCCTCACAATGCGACGCTTTCTTGGCCGTGAATCGCGCCCAGCCGCGGCAGCCGTTTTTGCCGGTACAAAGCGGCTCCGTTTACTCGCAAATTCAGAGTCTAGCGGCGTCGAGCGCATTGGCCGCGCAACAGAGCAAGCTCGCTGGCGTCGCCGCCGGAGCCCAGAACGCAGCCATCTTTGGCGCCAGCGGCCTCAGCCTAGCGGGCCTCTTGGCCCAATCTGATTTGGCGGCTCTCGACCTGGCGGGGCCAATTCCAACTAGCTTGTTCGGTAAAATTCTGGCGGTGGCGAGCGGCGTGGTTACCGGAGCCCTGACAGGAGCGGCCGCGGGGTCAGCCGGTGGCCCCTGGGGCATCGTGGGCGGAGCCATTATCGGTGGAATCGTAGGCGGTGCCATCGTCATCGCTGGTTCTGACGCACTGGACGCGGATGCCTGCAGTGTCTGCCACGATGACGCGCCGTGCGGCGACAGCAAATGCGCGGGCGGCTGCTGCACCTCTCTGCCCGACGTCTGGGGCTCCTACTCATTCTTGACCGGCACCGCTTGTCCGAATAGCGAGACGGCTTGTCATACCGATGCTGACTGCGGCGGCGGGCTGCAATGTATCCAGGCGTGCTGCGTTTCGCCGCCTTTGGTCCTCGCGCTTTGCCCCGGGAATACCTGCACGACGTCAGCCGATTGCTCGAACGGCAACACGTGTCAGTACGGTTGTTGCGCCGGCCCGTGCGGCATCAACGGCGTGACGTGCAACGAAACCTCATCGTCGAGTTGTGGGATCCCCACAACGACGTGTCCAGATAGCGGCACTTGTGAGAGCGGTTGTTGTACGGGCCCGACCCAGCCACCTCCGCACTGACCGAACCAATCGCGAGCACGACGTTCCGTCGGTTGTCCGCGGACGTCGTGCTCGTGATTTGCGCCGTGGAAGCTATGTGAATGACACCCCTCCTTCGAACCTGGCTCGCGCTCGCTGCACTCGCCCTGTGCGGAGCTGCGCTGGGATGCCGAACCTCGACTGGCGACACGCCCGGCGAGAACGCATGCGGAGCACGACTTGCAGCTACGGTGGGCAGCGCGCTGCCGGCGGTCGTTCGGGTCCGAGGTGTCGGAGCTACCGCGCAGGGCGAGGGCTCTGGGTTTTTGGTCCAATCGGGTAAAGCCGAAGCCGTAATCGTCACGAATTACCACGTGATCTGGGGCGCCGAAGAAGTCTCGGTCGAGTGGTCCGATCACGCCACCGACCACGCCGTCGTGCTGGGGGCGGATTCGTCGGCGGACATCGCCGTCCTGAGGCCCCGCGCGACAGCGGGACACGCTGCACTGAGCTGGGGTGACGACACCCGCTTGGAGCCCGGGGACTCGGTGCTCGCGATTGGTAGCCCGGCGGGAGTGCTGAACGCGGTGAGCCAGGGAATCATCGCTGCCAAAGCTCAGGTTCCCGGCGCAACCGTACTGGCCCAACGGGTTGTCGATCACTTTTTCACCGACTCGGCACTCGGTGCGGGAGCGAGTGGTGGTCCTCTCCTCGACTTGAACGGCCGCGTCGTTGGTGTCAACTTCGGTGTCGCCGGCGCCAGTCGCGGGCTGTCGATCGCGATCCCTGCGAGCCTCGCGAAGCTGGTGGTCAGCGATTTGTCGCGTGGCGTGCAGCAAGCGCGCGCATCCTTGGGGCTCGAGGTAAGAGAAGATCGCGCTGGCATCGTGCGCGTGGCTCTGGTCGCACCGGCGAGCGCGGCCGACGCAGTGGGGGTTCGTCCTAGCGACGAGATCGTGAGCCTGAATGGCCGCAAGATCCGTGGGGCCATCGATTTTCAGAGCTGTGCCTTCACAGCTCAACCGGGTGCGAGCGCGAAGCTCGAGATAGTCCGGGACGGACGTTCGCACCTGTATACGTTGACAACTTCCCCGCTATCACCTCCCCCATGAAAGCCATTCGCATTCTGATAATTCTCGGGATATTGACGGAGTCGTTCACTAGCCGCACGACGCACGCCCAGAACGCCCCGACCCAAGCTGGCTTTCCCCCGAGCTCTGACTCAGGGGAGGTAGAGCACGGCGCGGCCCCTCCGGCGGCCACGCCCCCGCGGAATGACGTCCCGCCGGCTGTGGCTTCAGGCGGTGCGCCAAAAGTAGCTTCGGCCCCGTCCGCTCATACAAATCCCGTGATCTCTGTAGAGGCGGAAGATGATGCCAGGCTTCGGCGGATGGAAACTTTGTTCGAGTCGTACAACTCGGGCTTTGCCAGCTATCGACTGTGGGGCTCGTTGGCCTTAGCGGCATCGGGCGCGGTGTCGATACCGTCGGGCTTCGTGATCCACAAGCGCTCCAACTCGGTCGCAGGCAGCGCGCTTGGTGGATTGGGTGCGGGTGAGCTAGTCGGCGCTTTGACGCTCGCCCTCGGTGGCTCGGGCTCCGATGCCGATTTCGATGATCTGGCAGCTCTCTCTCGCCAACCGCGATCGGGGCCTCGGTCGGCTGGTGACACGGTCAAGGCTATCGAGTCAGAATGGCAAAGACGGGCGCGGCGCGCACAGCAAACACGCCAACTCAGTGGCATTGTGGGTATCATCGTCGGCGCAGCGGCTAGTGCGGGCGGCGCTTACCTTGCGCTTTCCGACGCCGGTACGGACCAGACCCGTCGCTATACCTTATCGATCGCGTCATTTGCTGTTGGCTCTTTCGGCCTTTTGGGCGGCTTGCGCTGGCTCTGCTTCGAAACTCCCACGGAAGCTAGCTGGAAAGCCTGGCAGGCGAGCTCGGCACCACGACGCACCCTGGCGCTCGACGTCGGTGCGGCCCCACTCCCCCGGGGGCTACAAATCGGGCTGACCGGGCGGTTTTAGGTTTTGTGACCTCCGAAGCTGCAGCCATTGTCGAGCCAACCCATCGATCCAGAGAGGAAATCGTCATCCACAGCGCGCCGATGGCCGAGTCGGACTTGTGCCGTTCAGAGCGCGCGGAGTGAGGCTCGGCCCATGGTTGGCGTAGTGAACGACCGACAGGTGTGACTTCGTTGCCTCGGTATGCGGATGGTCACGGCCGATCGAAATCCGAAAATTGCGGGGAATTCCCCAAGACTTGAGGTGGCACGCTGATTGCTGTGCTGGCTTTCGGGACCTGGAGGTACATCGCATGAAGTCACTTGGGAGCGTGGGCGCCTGCATGGGCGCGCTGAGTCTTGCTTTGAGCTCGAGCAATGTTGCGTGGGCGCAAGCACCTGCGGCGACGTCCACAGCGACAGCCACGAGCGCGCCTGCGCCAGCACCGACGCCGGAAGCAGCCCCGCAAGCCGAGCCAGCGCCGGCGGCGAAAGCGCCGCTGCCGGCGCCGCCGAAAGCACCGCCCGGCTACATGCTGGTGCCGATCAACGACCGGTCGCCCGAGACGCGTTACGACGTGCAATACCCGCAGGCGCGCGGCGGCCTACCTCCGGGGATGGAGTTGCCCTACGAAGAGGGGGATCCAGTGCCTAACGGCTATCGTGTGCGGCAGCAGCCGCGCCGGGGTCTGGTCATTGCCGGCTCGATCGTGACGGGCGTGCCGTGGGTGTTCAGCATAACGGGCGCCGTCGGCAACGACTTCGAGGACAAGACCGGGTTTCTGATGGTGCCTGCGCTCGGCCCGTGGCTGATGCTGGCGGCCGGTGGTGCCAGAGACAAGCCGTGCACGAATCAAACCGTGGATGACACCAGCTCTTGCAGCTCCGACCATCGCTCTGACTTGCGCGCGGTTCTGGTGCTCGACGGGCTGGCCCAAACCGCAGGTGCCGTGATGTTCACGCTCGGCATGGCCTTCCCGAGGAAGCGCCTGCTGCGGAGCGACGTGACTGTCTCTGTCCTGCCTGCTCCGGTCGGTCGAGACGGCTACGGCCTCGGCGCCGTCGGCACTTTCTGAAGCACGGCACGACAGCGGCCGTGCCTCGATGCGAGCAGCGTGGACCATTGGCTGGGTTTCGCGATGCTTGCTGGCACGCGGCGTCCGGGATAGTCGGAGCGACCCAGCCAATGTCGAACCTCGATCACCAGAACGGCGACGGCGCGATCACCGATCGGCCGATTCACATCCTGCCCGCCGCCGCGACCATGGTCGGCGTTTGCATGACGGTGATCAGCGTCGTTCGTATCGTGCAGAAGGGAGGCGTGCTCGTCGCCCACGTGGTGGCTTTTGCCAGCCTGGCGTTTCTGAGCAGCTCAATCTCGGCGTACTTCGCGATCCGTCGTCGCAGCAAGGCTGCCAAATTCGAGATCTTTGCCGAATGGTGCTTCCTGGCCGGCTTGGTGCTGCTGACCTTCGCCGTCATCGTGATCGCGTTCGAGATCCGCGCTCGTTGAGCGCTCGCCGCCGCGGCGACACGTGGCCGCGCGCCGCCTAAATGCCTTCGAATTCGACGACGCCCCGCGTGTCTTCCGGCATCATGTCCAGCCGGGCGGAGATCCGCTGCCTATGGATGCGCGCGGGCGCCCGCAACACGAAAATCACGCGCCCCTTGCTCGCCTCGGCCTGCTCGCGCACGACGGTGCAGCCGACCTCGGTGAGCGCCGCGCGATAAGCGAGCGCGACCCTCGGGATGCGTAAAGTCTCGAGACCGCCAACGATGATGCTGCCGGCAACCACCTGCTCGAGCACGTGGATGACGATGAAGCCGGCCAGGGTCGCGAGCACGGCCACGACGTAGATCTTGAGGCCACAGCACAGGCCGACCACGGTCACCAGGATGACGCGACCCGTGTCCTTGGCGACGCCGACGTCGGTGCGAAAGCGCATCAAGCCGCCGATGCCGAAGATCACGAAGGCCATCGCCGGCTGGATTTCCACGATCTGCGCCGAGATCGCCGCGACCATCGAGTACATCAGGAACGTCTTCGGCTGGTCCAGCTGCTCGAGGCTCGTCGCCTTACGCCGCGCGGTGGGATGGTACGCAATCACCGCACCGAGCAGGAGCGCGAGCAGGAGCACGCAGGCCATGTCCAGTAGCAGCCAGCCGTCCGAGAACCCGCGCCAGCCGTCGAGCAAGCGGGCGGCTCCCTCGCTGTGATGGGTGGGAGCCGCGTCGGCGCGTAGCATCTTGGGCATGGCGGCACCGTATCCCGTCCGAAACCCCGGGGTCGAGAGCTCGAGCGCCCAACGGCACGGCCGGCATCACCGGAGCTGTCTCAAAGGCCCCGCACGCGGACAGGCTCATAGTGGGGCTCTTTGTGCTCTACCGTGAGGTCCTGGCCGTCACCGAGCTGCCCGGTGAGATTCACGCCCCAACACCACGCCGCGCCGCTTTTCGATAACGCGCAGCTGTAGTTGTAGCCGGCGGAGACCGCGACCGCGTCGTGGATCTGCGACACCGTTGCCGGGTCGTCGCTCCGGCGCCCCAGCTGGCCAAACTGGTTTTCGCCCCAACACTGAATGGTACCGTCGGACCGCAGCGCGCAGGCGTGGCTCTTGCCCACTGCAACCGCGACGCCCGCACCGAGACCCGGCACCACCGCGAGTGGCCCGTCGCCCCAACACTGAACCTGTCCGTCCGCCAAGACCGCGCAGGCCTTTTCGTAACCGGCGGCGATGCGCGTCGCCGGGGGGCCCGCGATCGGAATTGGCACCGGCGTCGAGCCGAGGGGGGAGCCAATGTGGGCAAGCCCCAGCTCACCCCAGCACTCCACCGAGCCCGCTTTCAAAAGCGCACAAGTAAAGTTCGAGCCGAGGCCGGCGACGTCCACGGCGTCGTTGATGCCAACGACGGTTGTCGGCGCGTTGCCGTCGGTCAGCGAAGCGTTGCCGAGCTGACCGTGCACGTCGTTGCCCCAACATTGAATCGAGCCGCCGAGCACCAGCGCGCAGGCGTGCCAGTTGCCGCCGGCGACGCTCAGCGCCGCGTGGATCCCCGGCACCACCACTGGCACGGCGCCCCCGAGATTGCCCGGGAATTCGCCCCAACACTGCACGCTGCCATCACGTAGCACGGCGCAGTTGAAGGTCGAATTGTCCGCGCCTTGTCCGCCGGCATTCCAGGTGCCGCCGGCCGCAATCGTGACGGCGGTGTCGATGCCCACGACCCGAACCGGCACCGAAGAAGCCATGGTCGTCCCGTCGCCGAGCTGACCATGGTTGTTGGAGCCCCAGCACCAGACGGTTCCGTCCGACTTGAGCGCGCAACTAGTGGCGGTGCCTGCGGTGATCGCGGTTGCGATCACAGGCTTCGATGTTGCGCCGGCACTGCTACTGCCTCCCGCCGCTGGCGGCTTGCCCGCGCTGGGAGGTCGCCCGCCGCTGTTTTCGTTCCCTTCGCGCGCGGGCGTTTCAGCCGCGAGCGAGCCGCCACTATCGGTGCCCGCTTCGAGCCCGGAGCGTGCCCCACATGCGGACGCGCCAATGGCCAAGACCAACAACAGCGACCCCGCGCGGCGCATCGATCGGGAGCGTACCGCCCGTGCCGCTGCTGCGACAGACAAACGCTCGCGGGTCCCGAGACCCACCGGGCACGTCCGGGCTAGAATCTTAAGGGAAGCGTCAAACTTGCCAAACGACTCCCCTCGATCGTCAGCGGCGCTGGCGCTGGAGTCAGCGCGCGGCTGAGTGGGTCGGGGGCGTCGGGGTCGCTGGGACCGTCTGGTGGCTCGGGCTCGGCGGGCCCAACCGGGTCGTCGGGGTCGTCGGGCTCGGGATCGTCGGGCTCGGCCTGCGCGTTCAACTCGTTGGAGGGAAGGGGTGGAACGGCCTTGGCGTGCCTCAGCGAGGCGAGCAGGCGGTCGGCGTGAGCAGGGTCGTAGCCGTGGAGGTAGTCGACGAGCGCACCATCGCGACCAACGATAGCGACCGAAGGTAGTATGTCGGCGGGGTTGTAGGTGGCGGCGAAGCGCTTGTAGTGGCTGGCGCGCACGGCTGGCGCCCGAATGCCGAACGAGGCCAGATAGGCGGGAACCTTGTCCCAGGTGTCGGGGCCGTCGACCGAAACGGGAATGACCGGCATCGGCCCCGTGCGCTCCAACGCAACCGCGATGGTCTTGAGCTCGCCCTGGCAGTAGTCACACCAGGTGGCGAAAAAAACGGCAATAAAAGGCTGCTTTCCGACCAGCGCTTTGGAGCTGTAGCGCACCCCACCCACTGCATAGACCTCGAAGTCGGGCACGCGCTCGCGCGGCGGGGACGCTGGAATGGCAGCTAATTTGGCGTGCTGTGCCGGCGGTTGCGCCTGGCTGCAGGCGACCGCGAGCACGGCGATCGCCGCACACGCGACGCGCCTCAGGCTCATCCTCAAGCGTGATGCGTAGTGAGCGTTCACGCCAGCGCGGAGATCGCGAATCGACTGACGCACTGCGCGCAGGCGGCGCGCGCGCGGCCGTCCCATTGTTCCATCGGGGGAACAGTGTGTTCGGCTCTCACCACCTACCAGCGCGCTCTCCACCGCTACAGGACCCAGGGCGCGGCGCACGCTGGACGCGGCCGCCAAATTTACGAGGAACTACCGAAATGAAACGCTTGTTCGCGGCTTTGCCGCTGCTGGTTGCTGGAATTGCTCACGCTGACTCGGCCGAGTGGAAGCTCGACATGACGCACTCGACCGTCGGCTTCACGGTGCCCCACCTCGTCGTCAGCTCGGTTGACGGACGGTTCAAGGAGGCGACCGCGACCGTGAATTTGGACGAGGCCGACCTGGCCAAGAGCGAGGTCACCGTCGTCATCAACGCCGCCTCGGTCGACACGGGCGACGCCAAGCGTGACGAGCACCTGCGCAGCCCCGACTTCTTCGACGCCAAGAAATTCCCGACCCTGACCTTCAAATCGACCAAAATCACCAAGGCTGGCGCTGGCTACAAGCTCACCGGCAACCTCACTATTCGCGACGTCACCAAGCCGGTGACGCTCGACGCCACGCTGAGCGCCCCGGTCAAGACTCCCTGGGGCAACCAAGCGCGCGCCGCGAAGGTGACCGGCAAGGTCAAACGCAGCGAGTTCGGCCTGAAGTGGAACAAAGCGCTCGAAGCCGGCGGCGTGCTGGTGGGCGAGGAAGTCACCATCAACGTGAAGGCCGAAGTCACCAAGTAGCCCCGCCCCCAGCCGACCCTGGCCTTGCGAACGCGCAGGGCCACGGCGCGGCCGGTGCCGTCAGTACCCGTAAAGTTGCGGTTGCGGAATGGGCGCGGCCGCGCTCGCTCCGGGTGCAAGTAGCTGCCGCTCGCGAGAACGCCGATCTGTCCGGTCCCACGCGCCGAGACAGCGTGAGCGCCGCCGAATTGTTCGTCGTGGTCCCGTGGTCCGTCCAGTTGTTGATGAGCTGCATGCCATTGACGGACAGGCGCACGCCGTCGTCCGAAATCGTCTGGAACACGTAGCGGCCGGTCGCAGGCGCGCTGATTTGCCCAGTGCCTCGGTACGCTCGACCTGTCGCGCGAGGGCGTGGCGTGCGTCACTCAAGGATGACGGTCGGTCTCTGATCAGATCTCACCTCAAGATACGACACCTGAGGCCGTGGACATGCGCAGGCCCATCTTCGTTCTCGAGGAAATGAGCGCGTTTTCAAGCTCCGTCGAGTCGACTGCCGCGGTTGACAACATCGATAGATCAGCGGCTTCGATCAAGTGGCAACCCTTGCGCTGCGCGAGGGCAGCGCCTGGGTCGTCGAAAACCAAGCCGATCATTTCTGGAATCCCACCGCCAATGGTCCCGACGCCACTCCGCCATTTCGATTGGTGGAAGTGCCACTCGCGGTGGGCGGCGGCGCCGGCATCGTCCAGACGAAGACCAAGAACTTCTTCTCGGAGGGCGTGACCGTCGACGCCGATGGCAACTTTTACATTGGCAGCATGAACCTCGGCGTCATTCACAAGGTGGACGCGGGAAGCAAAACCAGCGCCCCGTTCATCGAGCCTGACGCCGAAAACGGGCTCGTGTCGGTGCTCGGCTTGTTCGCCGACAGCAAGAAAGACCTCCTGTACGCCTGCTCTTCCGACGCTGGTAACGGCAAAAATGCCGGTGCGGCCCAGGCCGCCATCAAAGTGTTCAAGCTTTCCGATGGCTCGTTCGTCGAGAGCTACGAGTGGCCAGCCTACGCCCACCCCTGGGTCGACATGGCAGACTCTGGGGTCCCCGACGGCGTGAATGGGTTCTGCAACGACATGGCGATGGATGCAGACGGCAATCTGTACGCCACCGACTCCTGGTACCCTCGCGTCCTCCGGCTGCCGGCAGGCGGCCACGCGCTGGAAGAGTGGGCGCTCGCGCCCGACGTCTTCCCGTCCTCGGATCCGTGGCACCTGAATGGCATCGACGTCGATGCATCGAGCAACACCGTGTACGTGGTCGAGAACCATCCGGGCGCGCTGTACGCGATCCCGATCGAGAGCAACGGTAGCGCGGGGCCCGTCGCGCAGGTCACTACCCAACGCCCTGTCTATGGGCCCGACGGGCTCAAGGTGATCGCCGACGGCCTACTGGCGATCGCCGAGGGGCCAACCAGCGGCATGGCTACGGTGGAGATCACGGGCTCGACGGGCTACGTCCGTCGCATCAGCACCGGTCTCGATGGCGTCGCAACCTTTGCCATGCAAGGTGGCAGTGCGTGGTTGGTCGAAAATCAGGGCGACCACTTCTGGGGTGGCGATGGTATGGAGACCAAACCGTTCCGCTTGGTGGAAGTTCCGCTGAACCAGTAGCGGAGCCAAATGCGGGCTGGGCCAGGGCAACGGCTGCCGTGGCCCAGCGCCGCTCAAGAGCCGAATTCGATGTCGTAGACGTTCTCGTGCACGAAGCTCGCACCGCGCTCGACGGGACCGGGCGAATCTTCACGCGCGTCGACGCTGGCCAGCTGCGTGAGCTTTTTGGCGGAGGCGTATGCGGCCGCAACTTCCTCGGGTGGCACTGAGAACGGCGGACCACCTGCGGCGTCGAAATGCAGCGTGACCAAGAGCAGCTTGGCTTTAGGGGCCAGCAACGTCTGCAGGTGCGCCGTGTAGCGCCCACGCAGCTCCGGCGGCAGCGCGATCATCGCCGCGCGATCGTACACGCCGTCGAACGCGCCCAACTCGCTCACGTTCGCTGCGAAAAAATCACCGACCAAGATGGTGACGTTGCCGTGCCGGTAGGCCACGAACGGCCCCTGCTCGCGACGCTCGGGCGTGAAGCCGCGCTCGCTGAAGAAGGCTTGGGCCGCGAGCTCGCTCAGCTCGATGCCCACGACCTCGAAGCCTTGCACCACCAGCCATTCGAGATCCGCGGTCTTGCCGCAGAGCGGCACCAGCACGCGAATGGTGCCGTCGAGCACCTTGTGGTGCTCGATCAAGCGCGGGTTCGCGTCCGCGCGATGGAAGCCGATGCGACCCTTCTCCCAGCGCTCGAGCCAGTAATCAGGGTCCATTGACTCTAGCTCAGCCGGCGCTCAGGGCTTTTCGTCGGCTTCGGGCTCTTCGCCGTCGTCGTCATCGTCGTCGTCATCATCATCGTCGTCGTCCGGCTCGTTGAGCTGTTCTTCGGTGACTTCGAGGCTTTGACGCTCGGATGGGTGAATTTCGCCCTTTTCACGGGCCTTGTCGCGCTCGCGCTGCAGCTGCTGCAAGCGCTGGAACACGACCGGCTTCGGCGAAACCAGCATGGCCATGGTGCGCTGCTCCATCATCGGCCGCTGCTCGATGTTCACCAGGTCTTCGATGGCCTTGATGATCTCTTGCAGCTGCCCGGAGGCGACCTGCGGGTGCATCATTTCGCGACCGCGGAAGCGGCACACGACCTTGACCTTGTTGCCGGACTCGATGAAGCGCCGGATCGCGCGGATCTTGACGTTGAGATCGTGCTCGTCCGTCTTCGGACGGATCTTCACTTCTTTGACCTCGACGACCGTCTGCTTGCGCTTGGCTTCGGCCGCCTTCTTCTTCTCTTCGTACTTGTACTTGCCGAAGTCGAGAATCTTGCAGACCGGAGGCGTGCCCTTCGGGTTCACCTCCACCAAGTCGAGCCCTACCTCTTGAGCGCGCTTCAGCGCTTGATCGGTGGGCAAGACGCCGAGGTTCGAGCCGTCCTCGGCCACGACGCGCACCTCGGGTACGCGGATCCGATGATTGATCCGGATCTGAGGACCACGCGTGTCTCTCGAAAATCGCCTTCCGCCGCCGCCAGGTAGTGCCAACTTGTGTGTTTCTCCTCTAGGTACTCGGCTGCCTTAGCAGCCTAATTTTGCTTCTGCGTGACGCGCGGGGGAAGAGCTTCCTTCACCAACCGCTCCGTGAACTCGGCCACGCTCATGGGGGGCAAGTCGCCCGCCTCACGAGAGCGGAGCGACAGCGTGCCTCCCGTGACCTCGTTCTCACCAATCACGCCAATGTACGGCGTTCTCAGGTTGCGCGCGTTCCTGATTTTGGCGCCGAGCTTGTCGGAGCTGATGTCGACGGCCACGCGGAGGCCGCGAGCCTTGAGCCCTGCCTGGACCTGGAGCGCGTAATCAGCCTGCTTTTCGCTGACGGTGACCAAGATGGCCTGGTCGGGGGCGAGCCAAACCGGGAATTTGCCGGCGCAATGCTCGATCAAGATGCCGAAGAAGCGCTCCACCGAACCCAAAATGGCCCTGTGCAGCATGACTGGACGCTGGCCCGCGCCGTCTTTGCCGACGAACTCGAGCTCGAAGCGCTCGGGCATCGAGTAGTCGAGCTGAATGGTGCCCAGCTGCCAGCTGCGCTTGAGCGCGTCGACGACGTGGAACTCGAGCTTGGGCCCGTAAAAGGCGCCTTCGCCCGGTAGCTTTTCGAACGGGACGCCGCTCTGCACCAGCGCCCGCTCCAGCGCGCCCTCGGCTTTGTCCCACAGCTCGTCCGTGCCCAGACGATTCTCCGGCCGGAGCGCGAGCTTCACGCTGATGTTGGTGAACTCGAAGGCCGCGTACACCTCGAACAGCAGCTTGTTGAAGGAGATGATCTCCTCTTCCAGCTGGTCGGGCGTGCAGAAGATGTGCGCGTCGTCCTGGCAGAAGCTGCGCACGCGCGCGAGGCCGTGCACCACGCCCGCGCGCTCGTAGCGATGCAAGCGCCCGAAGTCCGCGACACGCCACGGCAATTCGCGATAGCTGCGCCGCCGCTGCCCGAACACCAAGCAGTGCCCGGGGCAGTTCATCGGCTTGGCCGCGATCCACTCCAGATCTTTGCGCGGCTCGTCGTCGTGCTCGGCCTTCAGCTGCTCCGAAGGTACCGGCAAGTACATGTTTTCCATGTAGTTTGCGAGGTGCCCGCTCGTCTCGTACAGCTTCTTGTCGAAGAACTGCGGCGTGATGACTTCTTCGTAGCCGTAGTCGACGTACAGGCCGCGGATGTAGTCCACGAGCCGGTTGTAGATACCGGTGCCGCGCGGCAAGAAAAACGGCATCGCCGGCGCGTACTCGTGAAACATGAAAAGCTCGAGCTCTTTGCCCAGCTTACGGTGATCGCGCGCCTTGGCCTCTTCGAGCAGCTTGAGGTGCTCGGCCAGCTCTTCTTCGGTCGGGAACGCCGTACCGTAGATGCGCGTGAGCATCGGGTTGTGCTCGTCGCCACGCCAGTAGGCGCCGGCCACGCTCATCAGCTTTATGGCGCCAATTTGCCCGGTGTGCGCGACGTGCGGCCCGCGGCAGACGTCGAACCAGGTGCGCGGTCCGGTCGGCGACTGGACGCCGTCCGGTCCCGGCTTTTCCGGCAAACCGTGGCGGTACAGCGAGATGGCTTCGCCCTCGGGAATCGCGGCGATGATCTCGAGCTTGAACTTCTCGCCCATCTTGTCGAAGAGGGCGTTCGCCTCGGCGCGCGGCACTTCCTGGCGCATGAACGGCCGCTTGTCCTTGATGATCCGGCGCATCTCTTTCTCGATGCTGGCCAGATCCTTCTCGGTGAAGGGCCCTTCGGGGCGGAAGAAGTCGTAATAGAAGCCCGAGTCGATGGACGGGCCAATCGTGACCTGCGTGCCCGGGAAGAGCCGTTGAACCGCGTCGGCCATCACGTGCGCCGCGGAGTGACGAATCACTTCCAACGCGGCTGCATCTCCGACCTTGATAGGTGTGACGTCGCTGTTCGGATCGACCGGCGTATGCAGGTCGCCGATGGCGCCGTTGACCTTGACGGCCACGGTATCGGGCGTCCGCCCTCCGTGTTTTTCGAGGAGCTGGACGGGCGAGACGCGCTCGGACCCCGACATGGTCACGACGACGCCGACGTGGCGCGTCGGGTCAGAATAACGGAGGAAACAGCCGCTTTTGTAGGCGCGGGCAGGATTGAACTGCCGACCCCTACCGTGTCAAGGTAATGCTCTACCACTGAGCTACGCGCCTGTGGGGTGGCGGGCTTGAGCCCGCAAGCAGACTGTTTCTCTCCAAGAATCAGGGCCCTGCCTCTACAACCCGATCCAAACCGTGTCAAGGTGTCGAGATCGAGGCCGTGGCCGTGGCCGTGGGTGGGGGAATGGTCGGGGGAGAGGGAAGGGCCGGGGGAGAGGGAAGGTGGTGGGTGGGGTGCACTCTCTTGAGGAGGCGCGAGGTATTGCGGCGGCGCCGTGCAGCCCGCCCGCCCGCCCCCACCCATTCCCATTCCCATTCCCATTCCCTCGGCCCCGGCCCCACTCCCCGAGCCCGCACGGAGCTGGCGGATTTGACGCAGTTCCGTTCCTTGCGCGGCCGATGGATGTTGGGTATAGCCGCGGGCCCGAAGGCGACCCCTGACCATGTATTTCCTCCAAAATATTCCCCCGGCCCCGGGCCATCAAGGGTCCGAGACCGTGCAGTCGTCGCCGTCGCCGACCGCGCCGCCGGCCCAGAATCCGGGCATCTTCGGCTATCTGCCGCTCATCTTGATCGCGGTGATGATCCCGCTCTTGCTCCTCTCTTCGCGCTCACAGTCGAAGAAGCAAGCCGCCCTCGTCTCATCGCTCGCCAAAGGAGACCGCGTGCTCCTGCAAGGTGGCCTCGTGGGCAAGCTGGTCGAGCTGGGCGACCGCTACGCCAAGGTCGAGATTGCGCCGGGCGTGAAGGTCGACTTTCTGAAGAACTCTCTGCTGGGCAAGGATACGCCCGAGACCGCGGCGCAAGCCGAGAAGAAGTGAGCCATGGGGATTGAACGAGTGCTCACCGCAGTGCTTGGCGCGTTTGCGCTGATCCTGCTTTTGTCGGGCCTGGTCGCGCGCGGCCGTCGCGCCTCGAGCTGGACCGGCGCCCTGGCGGCGGCGGCGGGCGCGTTCGCCGCGTACCACAACGCCTTCTGGCCCATGGTCTTGCTGGCCATGATCGCGCTCACGGCGGCCTTTGCCTCCATCGACGTGTTCGAGCTGGGGTGGCGCCTGCGCTTCTCGCTCGCCGCCAGCGTGGCCGGGCTCGGCTTTTTGATCCTGTGGCCCACTCTGCCGAACCTGACGGGCGGGAAAATTCCCTGTCCCGCGTACATTCAGGAGCACGTTGGGTTCCGGCTGGTAGCCGGGTTGGACCTGCGTGGTGGCCTGCGGCTCGTCTACACGGTCGACGTCGACGAGGCCATCAAGGACAAGCGCAACAACTACTACGAGGACATGCGTCGTGAGGCCGCCAAGGTCTACGGCTTGTACGAAGGTGACGACGTCCCGTCCGACGACGTGTACGCCAAGCTCCGCCAGAAGGTGGAAATCGACGCGCCCCGTCGCCCCGTGAACCTCATCACCTTGAAGGTGAAGGAAGGCGCCGACCCCACCAAGCTCGACGAGCGCTTCCTGGAGAAGTTCCGCGGTGAGCTGTCGTTCACTCGCACCGCCGATCAGCGCAACCTCGAGTTCAAGATCAAGACCTCGGTCGAGACCGGCATCCGTGAGCGCGCGGTCGGTCAAGCCAAGGACATCATCGGTCGCCGCGTCGACGAGCTCGGTCTACGCGAAGCCGCCGTCTCCACCCGCGACGAGGACATCATCGTCGAGGTGCCGGGCGAGGACGAAAAGAGCTTCTCGACCATCCGCGAGATCATCAGCCAGACCGCACGCCTCGAGTTCAAGCTGCTGGACGACGACACCGACTTCTTCGGCGCGCTGAGCAAGAAGGTTTCGCCCGAATCGCTGCCCGAAGGCCTGTCTTTTTTCCAGGAAAACGCCCCGGTCGGCAAAGACGCCGAGGGCGGCAAGCGCACCAAGACCATCACCTACGCCTTCCTCAAGAAGGGCGACAAAGAGACGTCGACGCAGACCCTGCGCCGGTTCCGCGATTGGGTCGCTACCCTCGACGTTCCGGCCGATCGCGAAGTTGGCTACGAGCTCGAGCACAAGGTCGTCGACGAAGTGACGCTGAAGCAGGAAGAGTCCGGGTTCCGGACCTACTACTTGAAGGCGCGCGCCGAGGTGACCGGCGATCAGATTCGTGACGCCGCCGCGCAGGCCGAGCAAGGCCAAGGCTCGTTGGGCGGCTGGCACGTGAACCTGACGTTCACCGACACCGGCGGCAAAGCCTTCGCCAAGATCACCGCCGCCAACATCAAGCGCCGCTTTGCCATCATCCTCGACGGCCGCGCCGAGAGCGCGCCGGTGATTCAAGGCGCGATCTCGGGCGGGCATTGCCAAATCACCCTCGGCGCCGGTGACCCGGAAGCTCAGCTGCGCGACGCCAAGAAGCTGGAGCTGGTGCTGCGCTCGGGCGCTCTGCCCGCGCCCATCTCGCCCTCGAACGAGCAGCGCATCGGGCCTTCGCTCGGCCGCGACTCGATCAAGTTGGCGATTCAGGGCGCCGCCGGCGGCACCACGCTGGTGCTGCTGTTCATGCTCGTTTACTACCATCGGGCCGGTTTGATCGCGAACCTGGCGGTGGCGCTCAACCTGTTCCTGCAGCTGGCGGTACTGGCTTCGTTCGGAGCCTCTATGACCCTGCCCGGCATCGCTGGCCTGACGCTGACGGTCGGTATGTCGGTGGACAACAACATCCTCATCAACGAGCGAATCCGCGAGGAAATAGCCGCCGGCAAGAGTATGCGGGCGGCCGTCGAGGTCGGCTACAAGCGCGCGCTGGCCGCCATCGTGGACGGTCACGTCACGACCATCATCGCCGGCCTCGTGCTAGCTCAATACGGAACCGGGCCGCTCAAGGGCTTCGCCGTCACGCTGATGGTCGGTGTCATCTGCAACATATTCACGGGCGTCGTCGTCACCCGACTGATGTTCGACCTGTGGGTCCGTTGGACTGGCCGTACCGGCCAACTGGATTTGGGGTAAGCGATGCGGCTTTTCAAAGGCGACAAAGTCTATGACTTCATGGCGGTCCGGAAATACTGGATCGGCCTTTCGCTCTCGCTGACCGTCTTTTCGCTGTTCCTCATCTTGAGCGGCCACGCGAAGCTCGGCACCGACTTCTTGGGCGGCACGGAGGTCGAGCTGGCGTTCAAGAAGCCGGTCGAAGCCGGCGCGATCCGAAAGTCGGTCGAAGACGCCGGCTTCTCGACCCCCACCGTGATCAAGGTGGACGACGCCAAGAACCCGTACCGCTACATGGTGCGCGTGCACGAGGTCTCGACCATCGCGCACGACAAGCAGCTCGAGATCGAAAAGGTGCTGTGCGCCGGCCCGGCCGACGCTGCCTGCACCGACGCTCGCAAGCCCACCGAGGTGAAGTTCAGCCCCGGCGGCGACAAGATCACGCTGCGTTACCGCGAAGCGCCCGATCTCGCCTTCGTGAAGGAGCGCATCTCGGCCGTGAAGGGCATCGCGCTCCGCCCCGGCGAGAACAACCCGCTCTTGCAGAGCGCGCGCGACAACAAGGTCGAGATTCAGCTGATGAGCAAAGGCGACCAGCTGATGGGCGGCCTGCGCAAGTCGCTGGGCGTCGACGCGGTGCCGGAGCAGGCGCTGCGCACGGAGTGGATTGGCCCGCGCGCGGGCGCGCAGCTGCGCGACGCGGCCGTGAAGAGCATCGCCATCTCGATCATCTTCATCATGGCCTACATCGCGTTCCGGTTCGATCTCCGGTTCGCGCCTGGCTGCGTGGTCGCCTTGATCCACGACGCCGTCGGCACCATCGGTATTTTCGTGCTGCTGGGTAAGGAGATCAACCTGACCACGGTGGCGGCGGCGTTGACCATCGTCGGTTACTCCGTCAACGACACGGTGATCGTCTACGACCGCGTGCGCGAGAATTTGGGCAAGCTGCGCGGGGCCAGCTTCGTGCGGCTGATCAACGTCAGCACCTCGGAGATGCTCGGCCGCACCATCTTGACGGCCTCGACCGTGTTGTTCAGCTTGCTCGGTCTGTTCGTGTGGGGCACCGGCGAGCTGAAGGACTTCGCGCTGGCGCTCACCATCGGCGTCGTGCTCGGCATGTACTCGTCCATCTACGTGGCGCTGCCGCTCACCGAATGGTTCGAGACGCGCTTTTTCGCCAAGATGGCTGCCAACCGCAAAAAAAAAAGCGGTAGGCCCCCGGCAACCCGCAACGTAGCGCCCGCAGTTTGAGGCGCCTCCGACCTGGCTTTTCGCCGCGTTTTCGTCGACGCCCGAGCTGGCGAGCCCTCGCTCGGGAACGCTCGGGGCGGCGGCCCCCGCCGGCCGTTGACACCGCTGCGTCCGTGCTTACTTTTTCGAGCATGGCCGCTTCTCATCCCCCGGTCTCGATCCACGACAAGCTCCCGCTGGCGCTGAGCCAGGAGCTTTGGGAGGCGCTCACGCCGTCGCAGCGTGAGCTATTTCAGCGCGCCGACCACCTGCTCGACACCTTCACCTTCGAGCCCGAAGCCGCTCAGAGCCTGGACGACTTGGTCGAAAAGAGCGGTGACGAGGCCGACGAAGTGCTCTCTGCCCTCCGCCTGCTCGACACGATGGCGCTCGTCAACATCGAGCCCTCCGACGACGGCCCCATCTTCTCCCTCCGCGCCACGCCGGAAGAGCACGTACGCATTCAGGGCCCGGACAAGAAGCCCAGGTGGGTTTTCATCGCGAGGCCGGTTGAGGCGAAGGATGTTGACCCCAAGTCCTTGAACTGACGGGTCCAGCTGACCAGGAGCCTTGGCCTTCGGCTCCTGGTTTCACTCGCGCCCTGCCTTGGCGCCCGCGCGACTCGGCCTACCTGACGCGTTGCGGGCGCTCGGCCTCGCCGAGTTTTCTTCGCAGGTTCTCGGTCTCCTCCGTGGCTCGGTTGGTCCGTCCCGCGGCGGTGCTGACCTGCGGCGAGATCGGCGCTCGGCCTCGCCGAGTTTTCTTCACTACGGTTCTCGGTTGCCGATCGTGATCTGCCCTCGGCAAGGTCGGGTGACTGCGATGCGGCTCGCGCTTGAGCGCTCGCGATCTACGTGACGGAGCTGACCCGCTCGAGAACCGGAAATCAGCAACTGGCGGGCTGGTATGGCCGATAGAGTCTGAGGTGTTACGTGAGGTTTTGGGAGTGGACGCGGTTTTTGGGGCGTGGTCGAACCCTGGCGTTGGAAACCGCGCGCGCTCCCCAGCTCGACCCCACGTTCGAAGGATTTCCGGAGCCGCCGTCGCTGCGAGCTCAGGCGTTGTCGCGGGCCCTCGGTGTCAGCGTGACGGTTGCGAGCTGGCTGGACCGGCAGGGTCATGTGGACGCCGAGGCGACCCGGCGCTTCCTCAATCCGCGCTTGACGGAGCTCACGGCACCCGACGCCATGCTCGATCGCAAGCCCGCGGCCGAGCGCATCGCGCGCGCGGTGCGCGATAAGCAACGCATCGTCGTCTTCGGTGACTACGACTGCGACGGCATGACCAGCGCCGCCATCTTCACGGAGGCGCTCGGCGCGCTGGGAGCGGACGTCACGCCTATCTTGGCCAGCCGCTTCGACGGCGGCTACGGCTTCTCGAGCGCGGCGCTGAAGCGTGTGCTGGCGCAGCGTCCCGGTCTGTTGATCACCTGCGACTGTGGCTCCTCCGATCACGCCACGCTCGAGCAATTGAAACCGCTCGGTGTCGAGGTGGTGGTCGTCGATCACCATTTGGTGCCCGAGCAGCCACTGCCGGTGTTGGCTTTTTTGAATCCGCACCGGCCCGGCTGCGCGTTTCCGTACAAGGGCTTGGCTTCGTGCGGTCTGGCGTTGTCGGTGCTGGCGGCGGTGCGAGCGGAGCTGGGCCGGGCGCTGGATCTGCGGCCCCTGCTGGATTTGGTGGCCATCGGCACCATCGCCGACGTCGCGCCCCTCGACGGAGACAACCGCGCCCTGGTGCGTGCGGGCCTGAAGGTCTTGAGCGAAGCGCGTCGCCCCGGTGTGCGCGCGCTGCTCGATCTGGCCAAGATCGATCCTGGTACGGCGCTGTCGGCTGAGGATGTCGCGTTTCGCATCGCCCCGCGCTTGAATGCGCCCGGGCGTTTGGGGGCCCCGGACTTGGCGGTCGCGCTGCTGTTGAGCAAAACCGCCGACGCCGCTCAAGGCTTGGCCGCCGAGATCGAGCAGCGACAACTCGAGCGCCGCGCGGTGCAGGACCGAATGCTGGAAGAGGCATTGGCCGAGGTCGAGCGTGAGGGCTACCGCGAGCGCGCGGCCATCGTGCTCGGCCGCGATGGTTGGAACCACGGCATCGTCGGTATCGTGGCCGGGCGGCTGGCGAGCGACCTCGGCAAGCCGGTCGTGGTCATCGGCTTCGAAGCGGGGGTGGGGCGAGGCTCGGTGCGCGGCCCGCAGGGCTCACGGCTGCACGACGCGGTCAGCGCTTGCGCGCCGTTGTTGCGACGCTTCGGTGGACACCAAGCCGCCGCGGGACTCGAGGTCGCGTTCGAGCAATTGGACTCCTTGCGCACGGCCTTCGAAGCCGCCTGCGCCTCCCAGACGCCCAGCGTGGCGGTAGCCGACGCGCCGTGCGTTCGCTTGGCCCCCGGCGACTCGCTGTCGAAGGTGCTTTTGGACCTGCGCGAGCTCGAGCCGTGCGGCGAAAGCAACCCCGCGCCCGCCTTGGCACTGATCGGCCGCGTGGTTTCGGCGCGCGAGGTCACCGGTGGCCACTTGAAGCTCGAGCTTTCGCTGGACAGCGGTGAGCGGCTGGGCGCTTTTGGCATCGGCATGGGCGCGCGCGCCAGCACCCTCAGCGGTGAGGTCGCGGTTTCGGGCAAGCTTCGCCCCGATCGCTACCGTGGCGGCAACGCCATCGAGCTCAAGCTGGAGAAGATTTGGTAAAGTGAGCCGATGTCCGCCCCGGATGAAGAGCCGCTGATCCGCTTCCAGGGCGTACGCAAAGCCTTCGGCCCCAAAGTCATCTACGCCGGGCTCGACCTAGCCATCAAAAAGGGTGAGGTGCTCACCATTTGCGGCGGCTCGGGCGTGGGCAAGAGCGTGATGCTCAAGATGCTGATCGGCCTCTTGCGTCCGGATCGCGGCAGCATCGTGTTCGACGGCAAAGAAGTGACCGAGATGAAAGAGAGCGAGCTTGCCATCGTGCGGCAACGCATCGCCATGCTGTTTCAGAGCGGCGCGCTGTTCGACTCGCTGACCGTCGGCGACAACGTGGGCTACGGTTTGGACGAGCACTTCCGAAACAAGATGACCCCGGAAGAGCGCAACGAGCGCGTCGCCTGGGCGCTGGGGTTGGTGGGGTTGACCGGAATCGAGGAAATGGCGCCCGCCGACTTGTCCGGCGGCATGCGTAAGCGCGTCGGCTTGGCCCGCGCCATCGCGGTGCGGCCCGAGGTGTTGCTGTACGACGAGCCGACGACCGGCCTCGATCCGATCAACACCGCGCGCGTCAATCACCTGATCACCGGCTTGCAAGAGCGGCTCAACATCACCAGCATCGTGGTCACCCACGACATGAAGAGCGCCTTTACCATCAGCGACCGCATCGCCATGGTGCACAGCGCGCGTGTGATTGCCTGCGACACCGTCGACGCCTTCCGCAGCTCGAAAGATCCGCGCGTCGCCGACTTCATCGAAGGCCGCGCCCCCGTCAAAGAATCCGTAGAAACGTTGCTCAGCTCCTAAGGGCTCGAGATTTTTTTACAGGAAGGGCAGAAGGCGAGAATTGGGGGCGCCGCGCCGATTGCGTGCTCGCGTCGCTCCATTCCATCGACGTTCGGGCGCTTCGCAGTACGACGCAAGCGATGGGACGACTCTGCGCCCAACTGCTCCCCTTCGGACCTTCTGTCCTTCCCGTGAAAGAATCTGGGTCCGTACCTGGGGCCGAAATGCCGCACATTGCTTGGTTTGCGGCGTAGGGCGGAAGTGGCAAGATTCGGGTTCCTTATGAGCCTCTGGGACAGGTGAGCGATGGCGACCTCGCGTGAATTCAAGGTTGGAGCTTTCGCGCTCGCTGGCCTCGTGACCATGGGCGTGGTCATTTTCATGATCGGTGAGGAGCGCAAGCTCTTCGAGTCGCAGCTCATCTACCAAGCCAAGTTCGAAGAGGTTCAGGGCTTGCGTCGTGGCTCGCCGGTGCGCATGGGCGGTGTCGACATCGGCACCGTGACCGAGGTGAAGTACGGAGACGCGGCCGACGACAGACAAATTCACGTGAAGATGTCGGTGGTGAAGGACGAGTCGCGGCGCATTCGCCAGGACAGCCAAGCCACTATCGAGAGCAAGGGCTTGCTCGGCGACAAGATGATCGTCCTCACCGTCGGTAACCCACGCTTGCCGCAGATCCCGGTGGGGGGCGAGGTGCCCTCCAAAGAAGGCGACGACATGGCCGCCATGATGGGCAAGCTCGGCAGCATCACCGTGCAGGTCGAGAAGGTCGTCGGCAATCTAGAAAAAACCACCAATTCGCTCGCCGACGAGAAGCTGCACGGTGATCTGAAGAGCAGCGTCGAGTCGATGAACGGCATCCTCAAGTCGGTCGACGGCGGAGACGGCTACGTGGGCAAGCTGATCAAGAGCCCCGAAGAGTCGCAGCGTTTGTCGCGGGTCATGCAAAACCTGGAAACGGCCACTGCGCAGCTGAACCGCACCACCGCCAGCATCAACTCCATCCTGGCCCGTGTCGAAAACGGCCCCGGCTTGGCGCACGAAGTGCTGTACGGCGAAGAATCGGCCAAGGCCGTCAGCCAGTTCGGCGGCGCTGCCGACGAGCTACGCCTCACGCTCAAAGGCATTCGCGACGGCAACGGCCTCGCGCGCAGCGTGATTTACGGCGACGAGGGCTCACAGCAAATGATGAGCAACCTCAACCAAATGAGCGGCGACCTGAAGCAAATCGTCGCCGACGTGAAGTCAGGCAAGGGCACGCTCGGCGCCCTGCTCGTCGATCCATCCGTCTACGAAGACCTGAAGGTCGTGCTCGGCAACGTCGAGCGGAACAAGGCCTTGCGCGCGCTCGTGCGCTACTCCATCCGCCGCGACGGCGCGCAGCCCGGCGTCGAGGTGCGAGATCCGGCGCCCAACGCGGTCGGCGCCAAGAAGCCGGACGGCGCCGAATCACTTTCGGCGGAAATCGGCGCTACCACTACGCCGACGCCCAAACCGTAGCGACGGCGCCGCGCGCAAAAGGGCCACAGCGCGCGGAAATGCGTCGCGTGCGTCCCGCCCCACTCGCCAAAAACGCGCGGGTTTCCGCTGGCTCGGCTTTTGCTCTGCCCGGCGCATGCTTCGAACCTCATCTCCAAAACTTGCCTTGTTCTCGTCACTGGCCCTGCTGGCCTTCGCCGCGTTGCCGATCTCCGCTTGTTCCTCCGCCAACGACGGCACCGGTGCCCCCGCCAGCTGTAGCGGTCTGGACACCAAAGTGCGCGCCCAAGCCACCTTGCGCGCCTACGCCGAGGCTGTGACCTCGCTGCGCGAGCGCGCGCTGGAGGTGGAAGGCAAATTCCTCGCGGTGTGCAATGCCATGAACACCGATCTGGGGCTGGACACGAGCAAGACCACGGCCGAAGAAGCTTGTGGCGTACTGAAGCAGCGCATCGACGCGGCCGCCAAGGCGGGCGTCACGGTCGAGACGAAGATCGAGTTCAACTGCCACGCCGATTTCAAAGCCCAAGCCGAGTGCGAAGGCAGCTGCCAAGTCGACGCCGATTGCGACATCCAGGCCAAATGCAAGGGCGGTGAGGTCGTGGTCGAGTGTCAAGGTACCTGCAGCGGTCAATGCGACGTGACGGCGCCCAGCGTGGACTGCAACGGCACTTGTCAGGGCACCTGCTCGGCGGACGTCTCCGCCACGTGCGCCGGTGAATGCGAAGGCAGCTGCAGCGCGCCGAAATTCGACGGAACCTGCGACGTCGGGTGTAGCGCCGGCTTTTCTGGCAGCTGCGAGGGCACCTGTGACGGAAAGTGCGACGGCAAGACGTCCAGCGCGTCGTGCGCCGGTAAGTGCGAGGGCAAGTGCACCGGCAAAGCAACCGGACACTGCGAAGCCAAGTGCGAGGGCAAGCTCAGCGGCGGGAAGTGCGACGGCACCTGCAGCGGCTCGTGCGTCACGCGCGGCGAGGCCAAGTGCGAGGGTTCCTGCAGCGGAACCTGCTCCTACGACCCCGGCGCGGCGACCTGCAAGGGCACCTGTCACGGCGAGTGCTCGGCCGAGGTCAGCCCGCCGACGTGCACTGGTAAGTTGGACTGTGAGGCAAGCGCCGAGTGTCACTCCAGCTGTCAGGCGCAAGCCAGCGCCCAGGTCGACTGTCCGCCCCCGAGCGCGACCGTTCAGGTCGTGGGCGACGCCGAGCTGCAAGCAGCGCTAGCCGCACACATCGAGGACTTCGGCGCCGCGGTGAATTTGGCGTTGGCGCTGAAGGATCCGATCGCCGAGGTCGCGGGTAAGACGATTGGCGCTTTCCAGGCCATTGGCGACGTAGGCCTCTCGGGCGCCGCTTGCATGACCAGCTCGCTCAGTGCCGCGGTCGAAGCGCAGGCCAGCATCAGCGTGTCGGTATCGGCCAGCGCCAGCGTGCAAGCCGGCTGAAGTCGAGCGACCTTGGGTGCGGCGTTGTGATGGCGCCGCACCCAGCCACGAATTAGGCAGGTTGTGCTTGTTTCTTCAGCTCGCCAAGGCCGCCGAGCCCTTTGAAAATAGGGATGAGCAAGAAGATGCGCGCAACGACGCCGCCGACGGGCGGTGAGCCGCCGGCGTGAGTGCCGGCAATCAGCGACGCGACGCCGTCGAGCACGAACAGCACGATCGCCAACACCAGCGCGACGCGTGAGTGTTTGGCTTTGACCAGGTAGCCCAAGCCCGCATAGATGGCACCGACGACGATGCTGCCCCAGCCCAAGCCGATCTTGGCGAGAGCCTCGACGCCAAGCTCCGCCACGAGACCTAGCACCGCGTTGAGACCGGCGATGAAATAGAGCATGCCAGCGGCGGTCTTGACCCGCTGCTCTGGATCACTCGCGCTGCCGGGTAACGGCGCTCCGTTCCGGTGCACCTGAAGCTCGGTGGCCATGCCGGCCTGTTTCAGCTGGACGTGCAGTTGCGACCCGTCGGGCAGCGGGAAGTTGCCTCCCTCTTGCAGCTGCTTTTTGGTCTCGAAGCTTCCAACGGGCTGCCCGTCGAGCGTGACCTGCACGTTCTTGAACATACCGCTCCATGCGATCTCGAGCCGTTTGGGCCCTCCCTGTTCCAACGCAAACGTCTGCTTAGGCATGATTTTTTTGCACTTTACTCGGGCTTGGCACAAGGCATGAAGGCTTGATCGCTGAACGCCATGGTCGGGCCGTACACTTGCATCAGCAACGGCTCGGGGAAGGTGATGCGCACCTTGTACAGCCATTGTTCGCGCTTGGTGAGCACGACCTGTTCGACGAGCAGAAAATCGTTCTCCAGGCGCTTCACGCACGCCGCAAAATGGCGTTCGCCGACGACGGTGGAGACGAGCGGGCTCTCGGTGCAGGTGCCGGCCATGTCACGTTCGACGAGCTTCATTTCGCTCTCGATGTCCTGCTGGGCGGGGTACGTGAACAGCGAGACCAGAGTCTTGAAGTCTTCGTTCCAAAGCGAAACGCCTTCGTCGTTCGGAGCGAACACCCTCTCTAGCCGGAGCTGCCAGCTTGGGCTGCCGGTCGGCATGCAGGTTCCGGTCGCGGCGTGCCGATGCCAAGCGGTCGGTTTGTCGCTGCTGGCTTCGGCAGGGACGAGCGCCCACAGCCCCATCAGCTTGGCGGTGGCGCGCATGGCGTCCGGCTTGATGTCCTGCTCCGCCTTGCCCGCAGGCGACTCTGTTGGCGCGGCCGCGGTCGCAGGCGGTTTAGCCGCACTGGCTTGGCAGCCCGCGAGCGTGACCATGAGCACGCCCCACCACAGAGCCAGTAGTGATTCCCTCACTCTCCCGACGCTAGCAGGCGACCCGGCGATCGAGAAGCGCGGCGCTGCAACGGCGGCGCACCGCCAAAAATGCCGGGACTTACCGGAGGACGGCGCCGACGACCTTGCCGGCGTTGATGCGTTGCTCGATGCGGTCGTTCGGGACCTGCAGGGCCGCCGCTAGCGTCTTCCCGGCCGATTCGAGCGACGTGAGCGGCGTGATGTCGCCGCTCGGGTCGGCCTTGCCGGTCTTGGAGTCGATACCCACGGCGCCAAAATCTTGGTCCACGACGTCCACGCCGCCGATCACGCCGCCCTTCACGTATTTTCCGAACAGGGTCATCACGTGATGGTTCTGGTTGTGGTTGCGGCCGCCGCCCGCGTTGCGCTTCAAGGTGCGGCCGAACACGTTCAGCGACGCGAACGTCACTTGGTCTTGCAGACCTTGCGCGCTCAGCTCCGTCCACAGCGTGTTCAAGGTGGCGATGCTGGTCACGGTGTCTTGAGCTTCGACCGTTAGGTCCGAGTCGTTGTGATTGTCGCCCCCGAACGGCAGATGCAGCGTGACCACCGGCGCGACCTTGAGCTTGATCAAGGCGACGGCGGCGATGACTTGATCGACGGGTGAGTCGCGGTCGGTCGGATCGACCGGCAGGCGCGCGAGCAGCTGGGCCAAGTCTTCGCCCAGCTTGCGCACCTGCTCGCGGCCGAGCGCGTAGCGATCCAGAAATTCGCGCTGCATGCGCGTGCCGTTGGTCCGTAAATCGCCGTAAATAGCGTCAATTTCTTGGTCGCGCAGGCTGGTCAAGCTCGTCAGCAAATCGTCGGGCTGGTCGAAGAGAGATTTCAATCCCGTCGGGTCGATGTTGTCGAGCGCCCGCCCTTCGAAGGTGATGAGCTCGTTGCCCAACGGAACGGGCTCGGTTTGAATGGTGCCGAGCGCGCTAGAAAGCTCGGAGGCGATCAGGCTCGGCAACATTTCTTGACCATTGCCGGACGCGGACTTGGCGGCGCCTTGCAGGGCCATGACCTTGCGGTGCTCGGGGTGCGCATTGGTGTAGGTACGATGGTGGAAGAACGCCATGCGTTCGCGCAGCTCGTCGGGCAAGGCGCCCCAGCACTTGGCCGCTTGGTAGCTTGCGCCACCGAACGTCACCGGCGCCGCCGCCAGCTCCGGCAAGGGGCTGTTCTCCGCCCCCGCCACGAACGAGCCGGGAGCATTGGCGTTGAGCGGATCCCCGTTGCCGGAGGTCGCCAAGATCAAGAACTGCGGCGTCAGTCCCTCCGCGTGCGCCACGCGCTCACCGAGCAGCCACGACTTGGGCAAGCCGGTGGCAAATGTGCGTAGACCCACGAGGCCGGCGCCGAAGATGGCGCTCTGCAAAAGCCTGCGACGTGACGCGATCATGTTCCAGCTCCTCATAGGCCCACCGCCTGAACTTCCGGCGAAACGCAGGCGACGATGAACGCCGAGCGCAAGGCGGTCAGCGCGTTGCTGCTCGTCTTGGCGGTCTGAAAGTGCTCGCCCAGGCTGGCTCTCACCGCGTCGTGACGTGGATGTCCGGGGTCCAGGCCCATCAGCTTCTCGACGAAGGTGTCGAGCGCCGCTTCGGGCGCGGTGGGCAAGAAGGGCATGTTGGCGCCGCTGCCGACCAGCTTGGTGGCGAGCTTGGCGCACAGCTTTTCGGCGGCGGCATAGTGGAAGAGCCCGGTCACGGCCGTCTGCACCGGCTCGGCCGAGCCACGACTGAAGTCGTCTTCCGGCACCAGCCCCGCAAAGCTGGTGGCCACGCCGCACGCATCGGCCACGCCGAGGCGCGTCGAGAGCAGTTGGCACAAATGCTGTTTGCGCGTGATGCTGACGAAAGGCGGGCTCGTGCTCGAGCTGTCCGTGAATTTTGCGCCCGTCACGAGCGGCGAGCGGAGCAGCTCCAGCAGCAGCGTTTTGAAGTCGAATTGGCTGTCGGCGAAGGCTTGGGCCACCCGGACGAACTCCGGATCCTTCTCGCTGCAAGCCTGCGAATTGGCCCAATAGCAGAGCTTCTGCGTCCAGCCGGCGGCAAAGCCGGGGTGGTCGGCCAGGGTTTGGGCAAAGTCGGTCATGTTGCCGCCGTCGTGCACGTAGCCCTGGAAGGCAAACGACGGCGTGATGGTGCTTGGCTGCTCGGGCCGCTGAAAGCTGAACGAGAAGCCTTGCGCGAAGTACTCGCGCATCGGATCCAGAAACTGGTGGCAGCCGTAGCAGGTGGTGTCGGGCGCGGCGTGCTCGGCGGCCAAGCCGTCCAGGCGCACCGGCTGAGTCGCGTCGGCAGGTGAGAACAGCTTGCCCAGCGCGACGATCAGCGTCTGGCTGGTGGTCACCCGAAACTGGTTGTCTTCGTTGGTTTCCCAGTTGGCCAAGAACGCCGGCGTCGTGAAGAAGCCCAAGCGGGGCTGGCGCAGGGAAATGCTGGTGGCCGCTCGCAGCGCGTCCAAATCGTAGAAGATGGGTACGGCCTTGGCGTTCTTGGCGACGTCGATGTCCACGAAGCGCCAATCTGCGAAGTCGGCTTCGCCGAGCACCGTGTCTTCGAAGCGGTATTGCCCCGCGTTCATGCCTTGGCACTGCACGAACCCCAGCATCATCTCGAACAACAGGTCGGCGTTGATTTGCCCGACCGTGCAGGTGTCGGGCAGGCTGGCAATCTGCCAGACATGGTTGGCGACCGAGTACGAAAGGCTCACCGGCGGCGTGGGCAAGCCCTCGGCCGGGTCGCGGAACAAGGTGTGCTTTTCGGCCTTCAGCTCGCTTTCGCTGCGCTCCAGGTAGGCGAGGGCGGAGAGCGTGACGGTCGTGACGGCCCAGTGGCGCGTCGTCAGCACCTCCGTGAACGGGCGACCCTCCTGGACGATGGCGGTCGCGGTGCGTACGAACGATTCTTGCAGGTTTTGTTTGAGCGCATTGAGCCGCACCGTGTTGCCGCGCAGCCGCGCGAACTGCGAGTCGAGCGAGCCGGACAGCTTTTGCTGCAGCGCCACGCGTAAGAAGTCGCTCAGCTTGGCCTCGAACTCGGGCGTCGCGAGCCAATTGCCGATCAGGTCGCGCAGGGCGTCCGGATTAGCGGTGACGCTGGCGACTTCCTCGCTGCTCGCGGCGCCGCCGGTCAGCAGCGTCTTGACCTTGTTCACGTAGGCAAGCGGCGCGGTGGGCTCGAATTCCGCGGGCGGTACTTGCTCGGGCGGCGCGCCCTCCGCCATGGCCTTCAGCCAGCTCTCGAAGCAGCGCAAGCTGGACGCCGAAACGCCGGCTTGACTCCCGAACGGCATCATCACGCCGCACGGCGAAGACTGGAAACGAACCGGATCGATCAGCCGCAACAGCAAGCTGTTGTCGACGTTCGCGGGGTCGACCAGCAGCTCGCCGCCGCAAGCTTCGCTGCCGGACGCGACGCCCAGCAAGCGCTGATCGATGCCCGGCGACAGCAAGTCCAAGTTGCCCTGGAAGCGCTCGCCGTGACAGCCGGCGTTGGTGCAGCCGTTTTCCGGAAGAGCCAACAGTGCCTGGATGTCGCAGCTGCCGCCAGGGCCGAAGTCACCCGTTTCGGTGCTGCCGGGCGGTTGGGGCTCGCTCCCGCCCGGCTGGGTCGGGTCGCCGTTGGCGTGCGGTTTGGCCGGTCCGGTTTGGCAAGCGGCCGCCAGCGCAACGGAGGCGCCGATGGCCAGCAGAAGACCGACGCGGTGGGGCTTGGGCGATTGCGGCAAGGTGACGGGTTCCTCGCCTTGTTGACGCGGCCCCCGGCAAAGCCCGACACACATTTTGCTAAATTCTTGAAAAACACCGTTATTTCAAGGGGTTGGCGGCTTGCTCAGAACGCGGTGCAGGCTCAGCGACAGCTGGCTGTCGACCAACCCGAGCAGGCTCTCCAGCTCGTTGGCGCTGACGGCAATGCGGGCCTCGAGCACCTGGCGCGTGCTGGCGCGCACGGCGTCGCGCAGGTCGACCAGCCAGCGCTGCACGGTGCGGCTGGAGACGCCGTACATGACGCCAATGGCCGAGGCTGAGAGCTGCTCGATGAACGAAAGCTTCAACAGCGTGACTTGACGGGCGTCGAGCTGGCCCAGCGCCGCTTCGAGAGCGATCTTGAAATCAGCGGCGTAGCGCAGCTTCAAATAATCCAATTCCGGATCGGTGGGAATGCCGGGGCTGTCCAGCTCGCGCGGGGCGTGGTCGCCGTGGCGCGCGCGGCGCAGATCGAGCAAGCAGCGCGTGGCGATCATGCGTAACCAACCGCCGAGCGGACCGCGGCCCGAGTATTGGCTGATGCGCGCGGGCTCGCCAGCGGCGGACACGAACAATCGGGTGCGCACCTGCTGCTCGAGCTCGCCGGCCTCGGCCGCGACCCCCTTGATCTGGGTCTTTAGCAGCGCTACGAAATCGCGTTCGAAGCGAGCGAAAGCGGCCCGGTCGCCGCGCGACAGGGCCCAGGCCAGGTACAGGTCCTCGACGTGCAGGGCGGAAAGCTCGCGCTCCGGATCGGGGGCAGCCGCCAGCCGCGCCTGCAGATTTGCCACGAATTCCGCTGGATCTGCGCTGACCCCGGGCGTCGCGCGCTCGGCGGCTTCCAGACGGCGCAGCAGCGTCATCGCGCGCATCTTGCTCGCCGCGAGGCGCGAATGCAAACCTAGCCCAGTGCCCGAGGCGAGCCCGTGCGTCGACGACGAAGCCTTGTTCGCCTTGGCGCGCGGCGAGCTGGGCGGAGCCGAGTTGGCTCGGGCCGAGGCACACTTGCGCGCGTGTGCCGATTGCCGCGCGGTGCTGGCCGAGGCGGCGCGCTCGCTCGAGCCTGCTTCTGCCGACGAACGCGGCGCCCACGAACGCGGGCCGGCCCGCATCGCTCGCTACGAGATTGTCAGCCTGTTGGGCGCGGGAGCCTCGGGCGTGGTCTATCGAGCCTTCGACCCGCAGCTGAAGCGCGAGGTGGCCCTCAAGCTCTTGCGCCCCGAGCTCCACGGCGCCTCACCCGAGCAGTCTGCGCGCATGCGAAGGGAGGCGCAGGCCATGGCGCGTTTGTCGGATCCGCACGCGGTGGCCGTGTACGACGTGGGTTTGCACGAAGGCACCGTGTACCTGGTGATGGAGTTCATCGACGGGCACACGCTGAGCGACTGGCTGCGGGCTCGGCCGCGGCAGCTGTCGGAAGTCTTGGCGGTGTTCGCCGACGCCGCGCGCGGCTTGTGGGCGGCGCACCAAAAAGGCTTGGTTCACCGCGACTTCAAGCCGGAAAACGTGCTCGTCGCGCAAGACGGCCGGGCGCGAGTCACCGATTTCGGTTTGGCCCGCGAGAGCGACTCGTGGCTGCGCGACCGCCAAGCCGACGAGCAGAGCAGCACCGAGCTGTACGCGCCCACGCGTGGCCTGGTGGGCACGCCCGCCTACATGGCCCCGGAGTTGTTCGAGGGCGGGCCAGCTACCCCCGCCAGCGACCAGTTTGCGCTGTGCGTGGCGCTGTTCGTGGCTTTGTTCGACAAGCATCCGTTCAAGGCGGGTGAGGGCATTGCGCTGAGCGAGCTCGTGACGCGCGTGCGCGGTGGCACCTTGCAGCGCCCCGCCTTCCAGGGGCCGAGCCACGAGCGGCTGTTCGGCGTGCTTCAGCGCGGCCTGGCCGCGACGCCCGCGGCGCGCTTCGCAGACATGCCCGAGCTGTTGGCGGCGTTGCAGCGCGCGGCGGGCAAACGGCGTCGCGGCGTCGCGGTCGCGTTTTCGCTGCTGGCGGTGCTCTTGCTGGGGGTGCTGGGGTGGCGTTTTTTTGCGGCTTTAGTGCCGCCAGTAAGCCATTCGGGGTCTCGTGCGACATCGGCTACGGCGGCTCGGGAGACACCGAGCGGGGCGGCCGCGCTCCCTCCGGTGCCGGTCGTGCCGGCGCCCGAGGCCTCCGCCGTGCCGGCCGCTACCGCGTCGTTCGGCTCCGTGGCTTCGCCCCCGCGCGCGCCTGCTAGCGCGCCGAGCGACAAGCGTCGTCCGCCGAAGCCGACGGATGTACGCTACAAAGATTGGCTGAAGGACCCGTTTTGATGCTCGCTTGGCGCTTCGCCCGCTCGCTCGGCTTGGCCACCCTGTTGGTGAGCACGAGCCCGCGCGCGGCCGAGCCGAACGGAGAAGCTCGACAGCTGTACGCCGAAGGCAAGGCCGAGTACGCGCAAGGACACTACCCCGAAGCGATTGCTTTGTTCGAGCGCTCGTACGCCCTTTCGGAGTCGTCGGCGTTGCTGTTCAACATGGCGCAGGCGCATCGCTTGGCGGGGCCGGCGCACTGCCGCGCCGCGCTCTCGCTGTACAAGAGCTACCTCGCCGCCGAGCCCCACGCCGAGAACCAAAAAGAAGTCGAGGAACGCATCGCCGAGCTCGCAGATTGCGCCGAAGAAAAGGCTGCGGAGCCAGCGCCAACTCCACCATCGCCGCCGCCCGCCGCCGCTTCGCCCAACGCGCCTGCCGTCCCCGCGCTACGGCCGCCGCCGCCCGCGCCGCGCGGCAGCGCGCTCGGGACGGGGCCGGTGCTGGTCACCGGCACGGGCGCGGCGCTGCTCGTTGCCGGTGGCGTGCTGTATTGGCGCGCTTGGGACAAACACCGTGAAGCCGAGGAGCGCTGCCCCTGCTACCCCGGCACCTACTCGAGCTGGGAAATCCTCACCAACGTCAGCTATGCGCTCCTGGCCGTCGGTGGTGCGACGCTGGCGGGCGGCGTGACGTGGTGGGTCGCCGGTGAACCGTCCAAAAACGCTCGACCGGCGCACGCCATGCTCGGCCTCGCCGGCCATTTTTGAGCAGCCCAGGCTTCAATCGAATTCGCAAACGAACGCGTGCTTCTCGGTGCAGTCGGCGTCAGCGAAGCGATCGCCCGCGTTGAACAGCAGGCAATTTTGCGTGCCGTCGGTGTCATCGGGTTGATTTGCAGCGAACCCACTCGGGTCCACGACCTCGCCCGAGGACCAAACGAATTGACCTTCGACGGCGTCGTCGGTGGCGGCCAGCCACGCCCCCACGCTCACGTTTTTGCCCACGAAGACCCGCTCTGCCGTCGTTTGCAGGGTCGCCAAATAGCTGCCGTCGGCCGCGCACGCCCTGCGCGCCGTGGCGAAGTCCGCCAGCGCGGTGTGCAGCCGATAAGCATGGTGCGTATCGGGGAACACGAAAGCCGGCGAGCGTTCGCAGACGAAGCCCAGCTTGGTCGCGCAGGCTTGGGAGCGCCAACCCTGAGCCGCGGCGTCGAACGCCACGCAGCGCAGGGTAACGTCGCTCGGCTCGCCGGCGGCGAAATTCGTATACTTCGGCGCCTCACCGCTGACCCAGCTACTGCCGGTCTTGCCCGTGAGTAAGCCCAGCCACAGCTGGCCGTCCAGGCCAAGCTTGCTGGCAACGTCCGCGCCCTCGGCGTCGGAAGTGACGGTCCACAAATCGCCGCCTTCGGCCTGGCACACCGCGCGCGCCCGCTCTTCGGAGTCGGCGTCGGTGTGGGCGGTGTAGCAGTGGCTGTTGCCGTTGCGAAAGTACGCGCCGGGGCCACTGCACAGCAAGCAACCGTGGGTGCAGCCGCTCGTGCCGTAGTCGCACTCCTCCACGCCTTGTCGGACGTAGCCGTCGCCGCACGTGGCAAAGCTGCAGCCGTTCAGGCACGCATCCAGGTTGGAGGCGTTGCCGTCGTCGCACACCTCGTCGGCGTCCAACGTGCCGTCGCCGCAGCGTGGCCCGGAAATTTGCGGCTCAAGCTGGCAGTCGTGCGAGCAGCCGTCACCGTCGTCTTGGTTGCCGTCGTCGCAGGCTTCTTCGAATTCCCACAGCTGACCGTCACCGCAGGCGGCCGGCACGCAATCGTTCAGGCAAGCGTCGCTGTTCAGGGCGTTGGCGTCATCGCACTTCTCTTCCCCGTCCACCCGCCCGTTGCCGCAAACCGCGGGCTCGATGCGGCAACTGTCGCTGCAGCCATCACCCGAGATGCGGTTACTGTCGTCGCACGCCTCTTCACGGCCGAGGAAGCCGTCGCCGCAAGCCCCATCTTCCAGCTTGCCCCAATCCAAGCAAGCGCCAGCGAGCAACGCGGTCAGACTTGCGCGGCACAGCTTCCAGAATCCACGGGATGGCACCGACGCGAACGGTATCCTCCCTGCGCGTGCTGGCAAGAGCGGGGGCTGCCAATGCGCAGCTTGATTTGCAGAAGCTCACGTGGCGATGGTGGGCCGCGTTCGGCGGCAGGGGCGAATTCGAGGAACCTGGACGGGCTGCGCTCGGGAGAGGTGAACGCGGCTTCGCCGCCGGTGGGTGGACCCTTGGGGAAAGGTGGCCGGGCTGCGCTCGGGGGCGTGGACGGGCTGCGCCCGGGAGAGGTGAACGCGGCTTCGCCGCGGGTGGGTGGACCTTCGGGGAAAGGTGAGCGGGCTGCGCCCCGGGATTCGTCAAGGTAGTTGTCGTATTTTGCTAGGCCGCGTTGGGCGCAGCGAGGAGTGCGACGAGACGCTCTGGGTTCAAGGTGACGACGGCAGGTCGGTGCCAGGCGCG
>Ga0207667_10000319_pt1 | contig 66938 bp, 57 predicted proteins | sample KBSCornC52_FD_184301 | JGI IMG/M metagenome (GOLD analysis project Ga0207667, IMG submission 184301) | Corn rhizosphere microbial communities from Kellogg Biological Station, Michigan, USA - KBS Corn C5-2 (SPAdes) (version 2) | ecosystem: Host-associated > Plants > Roots > Rhizosphere > Soil ... | reverse complement strand
CAGGGACCTCCGGACCTGAGGAACGTTTAAGACTGTGGGTCTTCCTCCAGGCGCTATCGAGGTTAGATTCGGAAACGCGCTGGAGAGACCGAAAAAAATAATTTCCAACATTCCTATCTGCGCATCTCTCCAGAGATAACTTTCGAAACCCCTACTGTAGAATCGAAATACGAGGTTCTGATCCCCGGAGCTCTGGAGCGGTTTCCCTGTCGTTTCTCTCACAATTGAACCCGCAGCAGCGCGAGGCTGTCGAAACCGTGGACGGCCCGCTCTTGATCCTGGCCGGCGCTGGCAGCGGCAAGACGCGCGTCATCACCTATCGCATCGCTTATCTCATCGAGCAGGTCGGTGCCATGGCGGAATCGATCCTCGCGGTGACTTTTACCAACAAGGCTGCAGCTGAAATGGCGGAACGGGTGGAGAAGATCGTCGGAGGATCCACCATCGCTAAGCCGGTGATCTCCACCTTCCATTCCTTCTGCGTGCGAATGCTGCGGCGCGATATTGAGGCATTGCGAATTCCGTCGGCGGTGCCGGGCCAGCCGCCAGCCGGACATACCAAGGCCTTCGTCATCTACGACGAGACGGACCAGCAGCAAGTCACGAAATCGATCATGAAGAGGCTCGGGATCGACGACAAGGAGCTCACCCCGCGGGCGGTGCTGGCGCATATTTCCTGGGCGAAGAACCATATGCTCGATCCGCAAGAGGTGTACCTTAACTCGGCGGATCCAAAGACGGAGCGCATCGCCCATATTTACGAGGAGTATCGAAAAGAACTCCGCAAAGCGAACGCCCTTGATTTCGACGATCTGCTGCTCGAGGCGGTACGGCTGCTAAAATCGGCGGCGCCGGTTCGCGAGTATTACCATCGGAAGTTTCAATACCTCTTGGTGGACGAGTATCAAGACACGAACCGCCCGCAGTATGAGCTGATGCGGCTGCTCACGGGCGATCGGCACAACGTGTGCGCGGTTGGCGACGAGGACCAATCGATCTATTCCTGGCGCGGTGCGGACATTCGCAACATTCTGGAGTTTGAGAAGGACTTTCCCGAGGCGAAGATCATTCGCCTCGAGCAAAACTATCGCTCGACCGAGAATATTCTGCAGGCCGCATCCGCCGTGGTTGCAAACAACGTACGGCGCAAGGGAAAAACCCTGTGGACATCGCGGCAGGGCGGCACCAAAGTCGGGTACTACGAAGCTCCGGACGGTGAGAACGAAGCGCTATTTGCCGCCGATTCGATTGCCAAGTACGTGCGGGAGGCAAGCGACCGGGGCGAGGATCCGCGCGCAGCGGTGCTGTATCGCACAAACTCGCAGTCGCGCCTATTTGAAGAGGCGATGCGCCGTTACCAGCTGAACTATCACGTGGTAGGCGGGTTCTCCTTCTACGAGCGCTCCGAGATCAAGGATCTGATTTCTTATCTGAAGGTCATCCACAATCCCGATGACTCGGTCTCGCTGTTGCGTGTCATCAACACGCCACCGCGGGGGATCGGAAAAACAACTACGGAAGTTGCCGAGCGTTTGGCGCTCGAGACTGGGTTGTCGTTGTGGGGAGCGATTGGAGAAGCAATTCAGCGGAACCTCTTGCCAGCGCGAGCGCTGCAGGCGTTGAAATCATTTCGCGAGCTGATCGAAGATGCGCGCGCCATGGCGGCAGGAGCCTATGCGCAGAGGTTGAAAGAGAGTGCGGAGGAGAAGTCGCAGCCGCAATCATCCATCGCGGACGTTCCCGGCCCCTCGTTCCTCCGGGGGAGCGAAGCTCCGCTGGAAGAGGATGACCAGACGGACTTCGAACCGGCGGCTTTTGACTTCGGCGGACACCACGAGATCCGCGCCGAGAGTTCGGCGCAGATTGGTCGACCGGAAGACGGGGATGACGGCGCAGCTTTCGATCCCGAGGTTTTTGCCGCAGATACTTCAAGCCCAAACACCGCGAGCGGAGAGCCGGAACCGGCTGTCGAAGGCTTTCGAGCTCCTGGGGATGCGGCGAACACGGCCGAGATCCTCAAGTTCCTCATCGACCGTACGGGATACATCAAGATTCTCGAAGCGGAAGATTCCCCGGAAGCGTACTCGCGGATTGAGAACATTCGCGAGCTGGTCAATGCCGCGATGGACTCAAAGGATCGCGGCGAAACCCTGGATCAGTTCCTCGATCATGCTGCACTTGTGAGTGACGTGGATGCCTATGATGAGCGGGCTCAAATTACGCTGATGACGCTCCATGCCGCGAAGGGCCTCGAGTTCCCGCTGGTGTTCCTGTGTGGCCTCGAAGAGGGCCTGTTTCCGCATTCGCGGACTTTCCTCAACCCAGACGACATCGAGGAAGAGCGGCGGCTGTGTTATGTGGGAATGACGCGAGCGATGGATCAATTGATCATTACGCGAGCGGTTTACCGTCGCCGGTATGGCACCGACATGCCCGAGGCTAGCGTGCCGTCGCGGTTCCTGGAGGAAATTCCCCCGGAGTTGGTGGAGGAACTGGGGGCAGGTAGAAAGCGCCGCCATTCCGGATCCTACCCAGGGGATGAAGCTCGCGAAGGCTGGGGTAGCCAGGGATCGGGGAATGCCCGTCAAGACAGGACAGGCATGCCTGGACCGCACTATGCCTACGAGGACGAAGACCAATCGGTTTCTTGGAAAGAGCAGCAGGCGAAGAGCCCAAGTAAGGCGCCGAAATACAACTCCATCGATAACATTGCGGAGTTCTTTGCCTCGCGCGGGAAAAAGTTCAGCTTGCCGAAGGTTCCACTGGAAGAGCCGAAAGGGAAGCGCGGATTCCGTCCAGGGCAGAAGGTTCGCCACCCCAAGTACGGCGAGGGCACCGTTTATCAACGGGAAGGCGAGGGCGAAGAAGCCAAGCTTACGGTACAATTCCCCCGCTTCGGACTGAAAAAACTGGTCGAAAAGTACGCCCAGCTGGAGAAGGTCAGCTCTTGAGCAGAAGCCCTTGGTTCTAAGCTGAAGCACCATGCTCTGGCTGTCATTGACCTCCGGTCCGGTAGGGCGCCATCCAAAAATCTGTTAACTTGGTAATTGGGTAATTGTTAGTCTGGAGCCCGGGCTTCGAAACGTAGCGCACCAGCCGAAACAAACCGGATTTCGACAAGAATTGCCCCATCACAAAATTACCTATAGGAACTCATGGCCAACACAAGCACACTGAGCAAGGAAGACCGCAAAAAAGCAAAACGCACGGCACGAAAGAAGCGCAAGCTGGAACATCCCTTAAAGCCCCGCGAGTATGCGCGCGGATCGAAGAAGCCGAAGGTAAAGAAGATGGCGCGCGGACAGGCGAAGCGGTAAGCTAGCTGGGCATTTCGAGCTCCCACCCTTCCCGGGCCGCGAAGGGTGGGGCAGCCTCCCCCGGCAGTTCCTCAAAGCAGGCTAAGGCACCAGGAGATATCAACCGCTTGGCTGAACCAATCGCTGGCACCCCCCGCTCCTCCGAACGCCAGATCTTCTGCTGCAAATCCATCGACAAGCTGATCGAAGACTCGGAGCAGGCCGAACGGCGGCTCAAGAAGACGCTCGGCCCGGTCTCGCTGACGGCGCTCGGCATCGGCGCTGTGATCGGCTCCGGCATTTTTACCGTCATTGGGACTGCTATCGCCGGACAAAAGTTCGACACCTCCTCGATCCTGAACGCGCCGCTTCTCGACTATCTAATCAAGCACACAGCTTCGGCAGGCCGGCCCGGAGCTGGACCGGCGCTCGCACTCTCACTCGTCCTGGTGGCAATCGTCTGCGCGTTCACGGCGCTTTGCTATGCGGAACTGGCATCCATGATTCCGATTGCCGGCAGCGCCTATACCTACACCTATGCCACCATGGGGGAACTGATCGCTTGGATCATCGGCTGGGACCTCATTCTCGAATACGCGGTCAGCAATATGGCGGTCAGCGTCGGCTTTGCCCAGCACCTGGTGAATATGCTCGATTGGTTTGGGTGGCATCCAGGGCTGAGATGGGTCTCGCCGGCGTATTTGCCCTCCGGCATGAGTGGACTGCAAGGCGAAATGCTTTATGCGCCTGGATTTCACTTCGGGTTTAACGTTCCGGCGTTCTTAATTGTGATGATCCTCACGGTGGTGCTGGTGCGCGGGATTCGCGAGTCGGCGGAAGCCAACAACACCATGGTGATCCTGAAAATCGCGGCGATTCTCGCCTTCATTATTGCTGGGGCCCACTACATCCACCCTGAGCTTTGGCACCCGTTTGCACCGAACGGGTGGTCGGGGGTCCTAACCGGCGGATCCATCATTTTTTTCACCTACATCGGATTTGACTCGGTGTCGACGGCGGCTGAGGAAGCGCGGAATCCCAAACGAGATCTGCCCATTGGGATCATTGCCACCCTCGTCGTGTGCACGATTCTCTATATCGGGGTCGCCGTCGTGCTCACCGGTATCGTTCCATGGGAGGCAGTTCGCGATGACGCTGCTCCCGTGGTGAACAGCATGAAACATCTGACGGAGGTAACCGGATCGCCCCTCCTGCGCTGGATCCGGTTAGGTGTTCTGTTCGGCGCGATGATGGGCATGATCTCGTCGTTGCTGGTTTTTCAACTCGGACAGGCGCGAGTTTGGTTTTCGATGTCGCGGGATGGGCTGCTGCCGAAGCTGTTCAGCTACGTGCACCCGAGGTTCAGGACGCCTTCGACGGCCACCTGGATCGCAGGATTTGTGGTGGGAATTCCGGCCGGCATCCTCGACATTGGAACCCTTTCGGATCTGTCAAATATCGGGACCCTGTTCGCCTTTGTGCTGGTTTCCTTAGGGGTCATCATCTTGCGGTATCGGGAGCCCGAACGACATCGCGGTTTCCGCGCGCCGGGAGGAATCCTGGCTCCCATTCTGAGCGTCCTGTTTTGCGGCCTGCTGATGTCGGGACTGCCGATCCTGACCTGGTTCCGCTTTTTTGGCTGGTTGCTGATTGGGCTGGGGATTTATCGATTTTATAGCCGCAAGCACAGCGAGTTCGCGACTCATTAGCGCTGAACGGCAAGCGCAGGCTTCCCCCGGGGATCTAGCTCAAGAACAAAAGGGTCGGACAAATGTCCGACCCCAACAAACTGGATCGCGCCCGCGACAGACGAGACTTAGGCTACCGTGCGCAGCTTCCCCGGCAAGAAGTGATACGGCGGCCAAGGCCCACTGACCGAGATTTCGCAGTTCTTCAGCTGCTTGACGGCGCTGTTGCAACGGTTCTGATACTTTTCAATGGATTTGGTGTCGATCAGGTGGGCGATATCAATGAGGATTCCGTCTGTGTCAACCCGCTTACAGCTAACTTCTTCTTCGAGCGGGTTGAAGAGCCTATGGACTTGAACCGAAAGCGCCTTGGCTCGTGTCTGGCGCTCGCGGTCCGCCATGGCTTTTTCGCGAAGCTTCGCGAGGTATTCTCCCCCTACGGTGTCCGGAATCTGGACGTCCCGAAGCTCCCTCAGGGCGCCATCCCGGACGAGCACCTTGACGTGCATCTCGGCTTTGCCTTTCAGGCGGGCCACGCTCTCGCCGAAAGCCCGCCGATTCGCGCGCACGGCGTGCTTCAGAGACTCATCATTGTCGAAAATCGTCCCAAACCGGAAAGGAAGCACCGTACCCTGCCGGAAGCACACGCTTACCACTCGGGCATGCTCCAGAACGTGCTTTTCTTCGAGATTCGTGGTACCTCGATCGAATTCACTGACGACCACGGCAAACTCGCCGCTGGGATAACTTAGGATGGGGGCGCCGTTGACGCCCTGAATGCCGTCGAGTACGAAGGGGCGGCGAGTGCGAGTACCGTTTGAGAGCCGGTGCTCAGTGAGGCAGTACGCGTACCAGGACATAAGAGGTCTCTCCAAAGCTGGTCAGAGGCATACCTGCTTACCTCGGTTTTTGAGACAACGCGTTGTTTCGAACCCAGGAAGAAAGGGCAGTTTTACGGCTAGACCGGACGCTCAAAGCCGCATCCAGCCTCATCTTACGCCTGGGGAATCAAAAAATGCAACAATTTCGTGGCACCCAGCATCGGCGTCGGTTTCATCCCCTCCTTGAGCCGGCGCGAAGACGGAAGAGAGCGCCGAAGGATCCTTCGAGCCCTAGAGTCAGGCGCCACACGGGGCCCCGGGGACGGTAGGCAATAGGGGCCCACCAACGGCACAAATCAGGAAGGCAAATTGGCGGGGCGGATGGCCGCAGGGACGCCCAGGATGGCCGTTCGGCCTATACGACCTTCCGGCGGGAACGGCCGAGCGTGATCGCAATCGCGTACCCCGGCCCATCTCGAAAGCCCTGAATCCTGCCCCGTTTGCGCCTTTTAGACCATCACCTCAGCCGCAACGCGCTCGGTTACGAAGGCTTCAATCACGTCTCCGGCCTTAACATCGCCATAACCGGCGATAGAAATGCCGCACTCCATCCCATTACGTACCTCGCTCGCGTCATCCTTGAAGCGGCGCAGCGATCCGACCTTGCCTTTGTAAACGACCACGTTGTCGCGCAGCAGCCGGACCTCGGAATCGCGCTTGATGAGGCCGTCGGTCACGCGGCAGCCGGCAACGGTGCCAACCTTGGGGATGCGGAAGGTTTCAAGCACCTGAGCGCGGCCCTGGTGGATCTCTTTGATGGTCGGTTCAAGCAGCCCGGTCATGGCGCGCTTGATCTCATCCTGCAACTCGTAAATGATCGAGTGCAGGCGAATGTCGACCTTCTCCTGTTCGGCTACCTCTTGCGCTTTACGCTCTGGTCGGACGTTGAACCCGATAATGATCGCGTTTGACGCCGAAGCGAGCAGCACGTCGGATTCGGTGATGGCGCCCACTCCTGAGCGCAGCACCTTGAGCCGCACCTGGTCGTTGGACATCTTGGACAGCAGGTCGCTCAGCACTTCGACTGAACCCTGCACATCGCCCTTGAGGATGATGTTGAGTTCCTTCACGCCCGAGTTCTTCATCTGCTCGGCCAGGCCCTCAAGCGACACACGGGAACTCTTGGCCAGCTGGGCCTCACGTGCTTTCTGCTCGCGGTAATCGGAGATGCCGCGTGCCTTATCGCGATCGGCAACTACCAAGAACTGATCGCCCGCTTGCGGCAGCCCTTCCATGCCGAGGATCTCAACGGGGGTCGACGGCGGGGCTTCCTGCAGCGGGTTTCCACGGTCGTCGAACATGGCGCGAACTTTGCCATATACATTCCCCACGACGAAGTTGCCGCCTGTGCGCAGCGTTCCGTTCTGCACCAGCACGGTGGCCACCGGGCCGCGCCCTCGATCGAGCTTGGCTTCGAGCACGACACCGGTTGCGGGTCGATCGGCAATGGCCTTGAGGTCCTGCAGATCGGCTACCAGGCAGATCATTTCCATCAACAGGTTGAGATTTGTCTTCTGCTTGGCGGAAACGTCGACAAACACGGTTTTGCCGCCCCAATCTTCGGGAACCAGCCCGCGGTCGGCAAGCTGTTTCTTAACCCGCTCCGCCATGGCTCCGGGCTTGTCGATCTTGTTGACGGCTACAATGATCGGCACTTCGGCGGCGTGTGCGTGATCGATGGCTTCAAGCGTCTGTGGCATCACGCCATCATCAGCGGCAACCACCAGGACGACGATGTCGGTAGCCTTGGCCCCGCGGGAACGCATGCGGGTGAACGCCTCGTGGCCGGGCGTGTCAAGGAACACAATCTGCCGCCCGTAGGCTGGAGAATCTTTGTCCTGAATACTGACCTTGTAAGCGCCGATGTGCTGGGTGATTCCGCCGGCCTCGCCCTCAGCAACGTTGGTCGAGCGGATCGAGTCGAGCAGGGTGGTCTTGCCGTGGTCGACATGGCCCATGATGGTGACCACCGGCGGACGCGGCTCGCCTTCAGCTACTGTGCCTTCCTCGCCAGCAGCGGTTTCGGCAACGTCCTTTGCGGCCTGTTCTTCGAAGCTGATTACGTTCGTCTCGGCGCCGAAGAAGCGTGCCATGTCGCTAGCCAGCTCTGAGTCGAGCGTCTGGTTGATGGTCGCAAACACTCCTCGAGCGAGCAGACGGGCGATCAGATCCTTGGCCCGGATCTCGAGCTTCTCGGCGAGGTCCTTAACGCTGATTCCTTCCGCAATGGTGATGCTGCGTGTGATCGGCAGCGGCTCATTTGAAAGCGAGAGCCGTGGCGGCGGCACAAAGCCCTTCATCGGGCCTTCTTTGACACCACGAGGAACGTAGCGCTGGCCCGGTCTGCGCGCTGGCCCGCCGGGGCGGCTGCCCGGACGCGTCGATCCAGGAGGCGGGACGCCAGGCCCAACTCCCATCGGACGCGAGCCGGGAGGTCCTGAGCGCGTCGGATGCATCGGACGGCGCTCTCCCGGACGCAGCGGAGGACGCGTACCCGGAGCTGCCGGACGGGGGCGCTGAAAAATCGGCTGTCCTGGAACTGGTCGACCCGGCGCCGGACGGCCGGCGGAGGGACGATTCGCAATGGGCTGTCCCGGCTGAACCGGCGGGGCCTTATACACCGGACGTGGTCCGGTTTGCGGAACGATCATGCGCGGCCCAGGCGTTTGCGGACGAGCAGGGGTTGTGGGCGGCGACGCTGCCGCTGGACGCTGTGGCTGGACCGGAGGCGCGGCTGGCGCACTCGGGGCCACGGGGGGAGCCGCAGCATTGACCTGCGGCGGAGGTGCTACGGGGCTAGTGGGTGCGGGCCGCGGAGGTATGGACGGCGTAACCGCGGCTGGAGCTTGCGGCGGCACAACTGGAGCTACCGGCGGAGCCACCGGACGGGGCGGCGGGGCAACCGTCGCCGGAGTAACAATTCGGGGCGCAACCGGAGCTGGCGGAGCCGGCGGAGGGGGAGCTGGCTTCGGGGTGATCGGAGTAGGGACGGCGGCAGGTTTGGTCTCCTGCACCGGCGGGACAGCGGGTTTCGGAGGCGGAGCTGACGGGGGCGGAGGAGCCGGCTGCTTCTTGTCAAGGATGGCTTTCAGCACGTCTCCAGGCTTGGAGATATGCGACAGGTCAATCTTGGTCTTAATTTCGTCGGGGCTGCCATGCAAAGCGCGGCCACTCTTGCCCGCGCCATGCCCGTCCCCGGAGCCTTTGAAGTGTGCACGAACTTTTTCCGCTTCGTGCTCCTCGAGCGAACTGGAATGCGTCTTCTTCTCGGTGACACCGACTTCGGTTAGGACATCGAGAATGGCTTTGCTTTTGACTTCCAGTTCCCTGGCTAGATCGTTGATTCGAATCTTACTCATCCGCCTCTTTGTTCCTCCGCACTTGTCCCGCTAAGTCTTCATATCAACCTCGCGTGAATTGCCCGATCCCGTGTTGCCATTGGCGCTTGTTTTTGCCAGCTCGCAGCTTCCGATTTGGCACCTCGGGAACCGAGAGCTCACTCCTTGCAAACTATTCTTTCTCGGCCGCTTCTTCTTCGGTCTCAGGTGATTCCGTCTCAGGCGCTTCTGCCTGCGCTTCTTCACCTTGGGCGCTGCCAGATACTTCTTCGGCGTTGCCCGGTTCGGCCGCAGCCTCCTCGCCTTCATTTTCCGGGAGCGCAACGGTCTCGCCACCCTCGAGGCTGGCAAAGTAATTATTCACGGCTACGCTGATTTTTTCCACCGTCTTCGGCCCGATCCCCTCGATGGCTTCCAGTTGTTCAGGGGTCATGTCCGCCAAAGCCTCAACCGTCGAAATGCCCGCACCCTTGAGCTTCTCGACGATGCCTTCGCCGAGTCCCTCAACGCTCTCAAGCGGCGTCGCTGCCGCGCTCGTGAGCTGTGCCATCTGCTGCTCGACTTCCTGGCGCTTTTCTTCTTCGCTCTTGATATCGATCTTCCAGCCGAGCAGCTTGGCCGCAAGACGAACGTTCTGACCCTTCTTTCCGATCGCGAGCGACAACTGACTGTCATCGACCACGACTTCCAGGTGCTTTTCGATCGGATCCAGTACGGTGACGCGACTCACCTTGGCGGGCTGCAGAGCCTTTTCCGCAAACGTGACCGCATCCTCGTGATATTCAATGATGTCAATCTTCTCGCCGCGCAGTTCGCGAATGATGGACTGCACCCGCATTCCTTTCATGCCCACGCATGCGCCGACTGCGTCCACTTCTTTGTCTTTGGACATGACGGCTATTTTGGTGCGCTCGCCGGCCTCGCGCGCAATCGCGCGGATCACAACCGTGCCGTCGTAGATCTCGGGTACTTCCGTCTGAAATAAGTGCTGCACCAGTTCCGGCGCGGCCCGCGAGACGACAACACCAGGGCCCTTGGCAGCCTTCTCCACTCGCGCGATCACGACGCGCACGCGCTCACCGATGGCAAACGACTCCAGCCTCGACTGCTCCTTGCGGGGCGATTTGGCTTCGGCTTTGCCGATGTCGAAAATTACATCCGGACCCTCAATCCGCTTCACGGTTGCGTTGACGATCTCGCCCACGCGACCGATGTACTCGTTGAAAACCGTGTCGCGCTCCGCTTCACGCACCTTTTGAAAGATGACCTGTTTTGCCAATTGAGCGGCGATACGCCCCAGAATGCCTTCGGTCTCTTTCGGAATGTGCAGTTCTCCGCCGACTTCGACATTGGGATCGATCTTGCGCGCGTCCTCGACGGCCACCTGCAGGGTGGGATCTTCGACTTGCTCAGACGTCTCTACAACGCTTTTCACCGCAAATGCGCGGATCTTTCCCGTGTCTTTATCAAGATGGGCGCGCAGGTTCTCTTGGGTCTTGTAGTACTTGCGCGTGGCTACGACAATTGCGTCTTCTACCGCGCTGACCACAACCTGCGGATCAATACCCTTCTCTCTGCTGAGGGCGTCAATTGTGTTGTAAAGCTCGCTTGCCATAATCAGTTCTCAGTTGCTGGTTCCCAGTTTTTCAGTCGCTCGAGTGCGCCACTTGAAACTGACAACTGCTTTCAAAGTTCCGGCACCAGATTGGCCTTCTCCACGTTGGCCAACTCAAGTTCCAACTTCCGGGGCTCGCCTTCAGCCGGACGATGCTTCCGCCGGGCTTCAGACAGGTCAAGCGTCAAACGCCCGGATTCGAAGTGCTCCAGCCGCCCTTCAAAATGCCGGTTGCCATTCACCGGCATGCGGGTGGTCAGCTTTACCCGGCTCCCCTGAAACCGCTCGAAATCTGCTGGCCGAAACAGCTTGCGGTCAAGTCCAGGCGATGAAACCTCCAGAAGATAGGACCCGCCCGGAACCACGTCTTCAACATCCAGGATCGTGCTCACTTCCCGGCTCAGATTGGCGCAATCTTCGTGCGTCACTCCCGAAGGCTTGTCGATGAAGATTCGCAGCGTGCGGGCTTTGCCGCCGCCCCGCATCTCGACCTCGACCAGTTCGAGGCCCTGCGAAGCGGCAACCCGCTCGGCGATGGCCTGCACCCGTTCGAGATCAACCGCCATGAGTCTTCAATCGCTCTAAAACCAGCGACTTAGAGCGCTTTTTGCCTCCCAAAACCACCCCACAAGCAAAAAGTGGGCTTGCGCCCACTGGTGTGTTCCGCCAAATCCTGGTACTACACAACAGTTCCAGTGCTTAATATACGCCCGCGATAGTCAAAAAACAAACCGCGACCGATGGGTTCGGATTTGCGAGCGAAGGCCGAATTCCCCCCCTCCAACTGGGGGAAGCACAGAGGCTTCAGCGGGGCGCCTCAAGAAGGCTCGAGAAGGAAGGGAGCCGCGCCCCCGGTCCATGGGCCAGGAAACACCTCCTACCGAGCCTCAGGACATCGGCTCGACGCGATCGACATGAATCAGATTGCTTGCCCGATCCAGAGTTCCCGTGACCCGTACGCGCTGGCCCACATATTGCTGCACCTGCTGCTGGTTGTCCAGTTTGTACGACGTGGTGTCAGAAACCTTCAACGTGAAGCTGTCCGCTTCCTGGCTGATTGTTCCGGTGAAGGTTTGGGCCGGTGAGGTGCTGGTCTCGGTAGAGTTCGATGCCGGCGGGGCGGAGGAAGGGTCCGGAGCAGGCTGACTCTGCGGATTCGGATCGGGAGTAGGCTGCTGCCGCTGGGGCGGTTGCTCGGGAGCCGTCGGCTGCTGCATACCAGACCAGGCGATCAGGTCCGACGAGAACATAGCGGACGACGAATCCTGTGCTGCCGCGAGACCGCTTATGAGCGCCGTCAGCGCCATCGTTCCCAGGAACGTGATTGGCCAGCGATACATCTGCCACTCCTGCTTGCCTTCGATGTGCAAATCAGATTCCACGTCTAAGCAATTGCGGAATTTTGCAAGCCAGGGTCGGGATTTGGTGTGTCTGAAGCAAGTTCTACACTTCTGCGACACATTTCGCTGTACCGACGATCATGTATGCCGCGTTAAGGCGGTATGTGCCCTTCTGAGTAGTCGGTTTTCAAGGGGCACCAACTCAGTACACTTTCGCGTTCCAATTCCCGCCTATGATGTCGGAAACGAATTTTCCTCGGAGGTCTCCCGGCCATGGCGGCAAGTCAGGTTGTGCTCTACTTCGAAACGCAGGAAGACGCGCTGCAATTTACGCTGGCGGCCAGCTCCATCATTGCCGATGGAGCGCCTCTCCGCGATACCGCACTGAAAGTCGCGAAGGAAGTCTGTAAGGCCAGCCGCATCACCGCCGAAGGCAGCCTCAGCGGGGAAGAATCAAAGAAGCGGAAAACCTAAGCACTTGGCCTCGCGCGCCCTCCGTACGTAGGTAAGCAAATTTATCTTTACGGGCGAACAAGAAAACCCAAAGTTCCTCGTAGCCGCCGATCCCGGTCAAGTCCTCTACGCCCACGCCTTATTGTTTTGCTTTCTCCTGATAGAACTTCTGCAGAACGTAGAAGGCCTGTTTCGGTTGACCGCGGTCGGAGAATAACCCTTTCCGATTGAAGTAGTCTTGGATTCCGCTGAGCGTGCGCCGCGGCGAGCGGAAGTCCATCAGCACCCAGGGAGACATTCCTGCCAGGGCGGGAATTTTCTTCAGCATCGTGAGTTGGTGCTCATAGAGCGAGGCCTGGTATTCCTCGGTGAAGCGCGTATCGGAATCACCGTGCAGCCCGTACTGGGCGCCGCCGCCGAATTCGGTGATGATGACCGGCTTCGCATACTTGAAGCTCCACTGAATCTGGTCCGCATCCTCCTTCTTGGCGAAATACCAGCCGACGTATTCGTTCAAACCAATTACGTCAAGGTACTCGCCGAGGGGATCATTGAGCGCCATATGCTGAGCATCGATGTGAGTAGCTTTGTCCGATGCCGAGCTGATCAAGCGAGTCGAATCGAGGCTGCGGGCGTACTCCACCATCGATTTCAGAAATGCGGTTCGCTCAGGGGTGACGGGCGTCTCATTCGACAGCGACCAGATCACCACCGCCGCGCGATTCCGGTCCCGGGCGATCACATCGCGCAGTTGTGCTTTTGCATTTTCGAGCACGGCGGGATTGTCGAACTGCATCTCCCAATAGACGGGTACTTCATCCCAAATCATCATTCCCATCTGGTCGGCGAGGCGAATCATGTCTTCGTTATGCGGGTAGTGGGTGAGCCGCATGAAGTTGCAGCCGAGCTCCTTTGCCCAAGAAATCAGGGTGCGGCCGTCGTCGACAGAAATCGCGCGCCCGCCGCGATAAGGCGCTTCTTCATGGGCTGAAATGCCGCGCAGAAACAGGGGTTTTCCGTTCAGGAGAATTTGCGTTCCGCGGACTTCGATGGTGCGAAAACCGATTTGGTCGGTGATGCGATCCTCGCCGGAAGCAACAATGACCTGATAGAGCCGGGGATTCTCCGGAGACCACAGGACAGGTTTGGTCTTGAACTCGAACTCAGCTCGGCCTTGCGCATCTGCCTGGACCGTCTGTTTGATCTGCAGCTCCGGAATTTCGATGATTGCAGAGTTCGCACCACTCAGCTGAACCCAGCCCTGAATTTCGTCGGTGTGCCCTTTCAAAAGCTGGACGAAATAGTTCTGCACATAGTGGTCTGGCACTTCGATGAGCTTTACCCCCCGGGTGATTCCGCCGTAGTTCCACCAATCCGTATGAATACTGGGCACGCCTTCAAGGCGCCGCGTGTTGTCCACTTCAACAACCAGACTGTTCTCCCCATCCTTCAGCTGCCCGGTGACCTCAAAATTGAAAGGGGTGTAACCGCCGGCATGCTCACCGAGCTTCGAGCCGTTCAGCCAGACGCGCGAGAGATAATTGGCCGCGCCAAAATACAGGAACACGCGCTTACCCGGCTGCTTGGCATAGGCGAAGGTCCGCTGATACCAAATCGGGCCTTCGTAAAAGAGCAACGATTCGCGTTGCGAATTCCAGTCGCCTGGCACCTTTAACTTGGGAGAGCGGTCGAAGTCGTATTCGACCAAATCGGTCTTGGACGCCGGTTTGCGATTTTCGTAAAAGTGACTGGACATCCCGCTTTCATATGGATCGATGATGCTGTTCCAGGACCCATCGAGGCTCGTGGTTGTGCGGCTCGGGGGATCAGCGATCAAAGGAGCAGGAGCGTTTTGAGCGAAAGCAGGAAGGCAAAAGAAAAAAAGCAGGCAAGCTGCTGCGCGTCTCATAGTCTCTCCGCACAGAAGCTTACCAGCTGCGGAGCCTCACCGGCAGAATGCATTCGCCTTGCAGCAGGTGGTGCGAGCGCACCGGGCGGCCGCTCTGCCGTGCGATTCCCGCCCGAAAACCGAGGCGAAAGCTAGCACCCTTCTAGCAGCACATCGATGGTGAGCTGATCGAGCCGCTCATACGGCAAACGTTTCTTGAGAATCTGATCCTTGTTGAATTCGTGACCGAGAAGCGCCGCCGCACCCTGTTTCGAATACTTGCCCACCGTCGGGGTGCCGGGCACGGTCCGACCGAGTTCCTTCAGAATCGACTGAATCTCCGGGTTCGCGTTCCACAGTTGAGCCTTGTGCTTCAACATGAGGTAGCTCCTCATGCAGCCACGCGCAAAGTCTTTGACGCCTTCGTAATCTTCCGTGCGATAGGCGTGGGCGTCGAAATGGCGCGGTCCCGAGTACCCGACATCTTCGAGGAATTTTACGAGCCAGAAGCAAGCTTTGATATTGGACGATCCAAAGCGCAGGTCCTGATCGTAGCGCCCGGGCATCTGGTCATTGAGATCGATGTGGAACAGCTTGCCCATCTCCCATGCCTGGGCAACGCCGTGCAGGAAGTTCAAGCCAGCCATGGTCTCATGCGCGACTTCCGGATTGACGCCAACCATTTCGGGATGATCGAGGGTGGGAATAAATCCCAGATAATGCCCGGTGGTCGCCATGTAGATGTCCGCCCGCGGCTCATTCGGCTTAGCCTCGAGCGCGAACTTGAAGCCGTATTTCTTTTCGATGTTGTATTCGCACAGATAATTCACGGCTTCCCGCAATCGCTTCACGGCTTCATCCGGGCGGCGGCAAGCATCCGTCTCGACACCCTCCCGTCCGCCCCAGAGAACAAAAGTCTTCGCGCCCAGTTCTGCCCCGAGGTCCATGGCGCGCATCGTCTTCTGCACGGCATAGCCGCGGACTTCAGGGTCATTCGCGGTGAATGCTCCATCGCGGAAGATGGGATGGAAAAACAGCGACACCGTCGCCATTGGCACAACGATTCCATGGTCCGAGCAAGCCTGCTTGAACTCGCGGACAATGCGATCGCGCTCCTGAGGAGTCGCATCGATTGGGACAAGGTCGTTGTCGTGCAGGTTGACGCCCCAGGCCCCCACTTCCGCCAGCATCTCGACGATCTGGACCGGCGAAATTGGTTCGCGAACGAAGTCTCCAAAGGGGTCGCGTCCGCGGTTTCCCACGGTCCAGAGTCCGAATGAGAACTTGTGCTCAGGCTTGGGCTGGAACTGGTCGGGCATCGATTGGCTCCTATTGGTTTCCTGCGCAAAGGCGCAGCGGTGAGCCTGCAGGGGGAATGTTTTGAACCACAACTATATCGATTTAGCTGCCCAGCTGCAACCGTCACATCCGGTGCCCGAAGTCACCAACTGTGGACGGTACCATCGAGTTTCCGGTTCACGGGAAGGTAGGCGGGCTCATAGGGGTATTGGGCTGCCAGTTTCTCGTCGAGATCCACTCCGATTCCCGGCTTCTCTCCCGGATCGAGGAATCCGTCGTGGAAGGCAAAGGCGTGCGGGAAGACCCTGTCGGTTTCTTCCGTATGCGGCATATATTCCTGAATCCCGAAGTTGTGGACGCTCAAATCAAAGTGCAGGGCCGCCCCCATCGAGACCGGGCTGAGGTCGGTTGCGCCGTGACAACCCGTTCTTACCTGGTACAACTCCGCCAGATTGGCAATCTTCCGCAAATGTGTGATTCCGCCAGCGTGCACAACCGTGGTGCGAATGTAGTCGATCAGCTGTTCTTGAATGAGCTGCTGGCAGTCGAAAATCGTATTGAAGACTTCTCCTACCGCAATCGGCGTGGTGGTGTGCCGCCGGATCCATCGAAAGCCTTCCTGGAGCTCGGCGGGCGTGGGGTCCTCCATCCAGAACAGACGATACGGCTCGAGATCCTTGCCCACGCGCCCGGCTTCAATCGGGGTCAGGCGATGATGGGCATCGTGAAGAATGTGGATCTCCGGACCAAATTCCTTGCGTAGCGCCGCAAATAACTGCGGTACGAATCGCATGTAGTCTTCCGTCGACCACTGGTTCTCGGCCGGCAATCCTTTTTCGGCAGGTTCATACGCCTTGCCGCCGTGGCCAATTCCGTAGGTGCTGGTCAAGCCTGGGATCCCCGACTGGGCACGAATGGCTGTGTATCCCAGGTTGACGAAGTGGCCGAACGATCCCAGGGTTTTCTCCAAGTCCTCACCGCTCGCGTGACCGTAAACCAACACCGCTTCGCGCGAACGTCCGCCCAGCAACTGATAGAGCGGCGTATTCAGGCTTTTCGCCTTGAGGTCCCAGAGTGCGACATCCACCGCCGCAATCGCGGTCATGGTGACCGGCCCGCGGCGCCAATACGCTCCCTTGTAAAGGTATTGCCAAATGTCTTCGATACGGCGCGCGTCGCGGCCAATCAGCAGCGGAATGATGTGGTCGGTGAGATAGCTGGCCACCGCAAGCTCACGCCCGTTGAGAGTTGCGTCGCCCAGGCCGTAAATGCCGTCTTCGGTCACGATCTTCAGCGTGACAAAGTTTCTTCCCGGACAGCAGGTGATGACCTTGGCATCAGTAATTTTCATGCTGTTACGCGTACTGCCACGGGCGCCATTGTACGTGCCGCCACTTGAAGGGAGAGATTTTAACCGCAAAACTCCGAAAGCACACGCGCAAAGATCCCCAGGAGCGTTTCTGCTGCAGCCGATCGATACTAGGAGGAGTTCGGGCGGCGGCTGGTGACTGAGCTGACCCGCTGTGCTCCCAGAGGCACGGTTGCCAGATCGACCCAGTTATAAGGGGCTTCTTCGCGAACAAATGTGAGGTCGCGTACCTCGACGCAGCGGTTGCCCTCGAATTCCGCCCACCGGGTCCGCGCCATGCGATAGGCATGCTGAGCCTCATTCTCCGTGCCCATCTTCACGATGGTGAGATGAGGCATGTACGGCCACTCCTCCTTGCAGGCGAGCCCTTGAATGTTCAGCAAGTCATGCAATTCGCGCATGCGATAAGCAGCGTGCGCTACGCGAATGAACACCGTGGGAGTCGCGGGGATGAAGGTCTCGACCTCTCCGAGCGATACCTCGAAGGGCTCTACCTCCTTACAACGTTCTTCGAGCGTCCCAATCGCGATGGATTCGGGTCCTTGCAGATAGCGCGGCGGAAGCAGAGTAACGTGTGCTGCGAGATGGGGGAGTTCCGGATGGAGTTCCTTACGGAGCCTTTCTACGAATTCCCCAACCTGGTTATGAACGTATGCCACCAGGGCGTAACGTTGCTGCGACCCCATAATCAATTGAGAATTATAAACACACCCTGACCGGCATGCCTGGAAACGTCGAATCGTGGAACGCTCAACGGAAACTCTGAAACATGATTACATCCGAGTCGTTGGCCCTCGAGCGAGTGATTGCAACCTTCTTTCCATCCGGAGAAAATGCAAACATCAGAATCGAAAGCGGCTCGCTTGAAAAATGGGTGATTTGAACCGCCGGCTTTCCATCGAGGGGCTGGTAAAAGAGGTTGCTTCCGGCCCCCGTCGCCTGGTTAAGGATCAATGCCCGGCCATCCGGTGCCCAACCCGGGGTGCGGAGCACCTCAGGAGCGGGCAAGTACGCCTTGTTGCCGCCGTTTAGTTCTTGCACCACGATCTGCACCTTGTGCTCGCCATTCATGCCGGCAAACTGCAAAAAGGCGATGCGTTTGTCGTCGGAGGAAAGCGACGAGCCATTGAAGGCATTCATGGCCACGACTTCAGGCTTTCCTCCATCGGTCAACACGCGCTTCAAGGCCGGGCCTTCCAGGTAGTCGTTGTAATAAACCCACTTGCCATCCTTCGAGCACACAGGAGCTTCCGCGTCCCGCTCAAACGTGAGCTGTTTTCTCTCGCGCATCAGCTGGTTGTAGCGAAACAGGTTCAGATTGTTGTCTACAAGTTCGGCTACAACGAAGGCGTTCGGTCCGCACGAAATCGGATACGTCGAGTTGGTGTCGCGATCGGGGATTTGAATTCTGCCGCTACCGTCAGGTTCCATTTTGAGCGAATGAAAATTGGGATCGTCGAGCAGCAGCTTGCCATCCGTGGTCCATTGCAGCCAGGACCCGTAACCCTGGCCGGAGGTGACCGGGTTCGAATCCGGGACAATCTCGGCAGGAAACCGCTCCGGCACTTTGGCCAGAAACACCGCGGAGGATGGTTGCGTTCCTACCGTGACCAGGGCCTTGCCGTCCGCAGTGACCGTCAGGTCGCGGTATTGGTTCAGGTCATTGGTGACGTTCTGCAAGTTGCCGGAAGGGTAGGGCAGGAACTTGACCTGGCTCCGCATGTTTGATTCCCTGCTGCGGCACTGCAGAAACATTCCGCTCGAATCGGGCAGCCATGCCACTCCATCGACCAGCATGGGCTCGGCCAGGGTCTTGACCAGCGAACCTTGCGAGGTAAAGACCAGGATTGAACTGAGGCTTTCTTTTCCGAGTTCGTACTCAGGAACCGCAATCAACTTTCCATCACCCGACCAGGAAATGGAAACCCCGTTCATCGCCAGATCCGGCCGTTCGGCGATGACATGGCGATTACCCCCGTCGCTGTCGGCGACGACCAGCTGCCCATTTTTCTCTCCCGGGTCGCGATGCCCGAAGACGATCTGTTTGCCATCTGGCGAAAAACTTATCGGAGTGGAAATATCAGGCAGAACTCGTTGTGGCGTGCCGCCGAGACTGGGCACGGAAAACAGCAAGCGTTCACTGAAGTTTTTTGTGTCGGTGTGGACGTAAAAGATGTAGTTCCCATCGGGCGAAAAACTCGGATGAAATTCAAAATAGCCCGGCCCAGGAGGTACCACCTGCGCCTGGCTGCCGGTGGCAATTTGAATTACCCAAAGGCTCTGCTGTTCTCCCCGCTTCACGAAAGCCGCGTAGCGGCCGTCCGGGGAGATGGCTCCGCTGACCGCCCCGCCGTTGTCGGTCAACCTGGAGATTTGCATGGCGAGCGGATTGATCACGGTTCGGGGAATGGTGAGGTAGTGGTACAGAGCAAACCCGGCCCAGATCACGATCCCGATGAGCAGACCGAGACCCACACGTTGTATTTTCCGCGAACGTCGATCCCTTGCGCCGAGGGGCGGCACTTTCGACGTTTCCGTCGCGGGGATCGCAGGAGACGGAGACGCGATACTCCCCGCCGATCCGGATCCTGAACTACTCGGTGTTCGCTCCGCCCGCATACCCCCCGAACTGCCGCTTGCGCTCGAGCCACGTCGGATGCGCATGAGGTCGGCACGAAGCTCGGCCGAGCTCTGACAACGAAGGTCTGGATCTTTTTCGAGCGTCTTCAAGATGACGTCATTGAAGGCCAGGGGAAGCGAGGGGTTGATCTCCGTCGGAGGCGCAGGATTCTTCTCGAGAATGGCATGGAAGATCACGGCGGGCGTGGGTCCCTCAAAAGGAAGCCTTCCGGTCGCCATCTGATAGAGAACCGCCCCGAAGCTGAACAAGTCGGAGCGAGCATCCACTTCTTCACCCTTCGCCTGTTCGGGCGACATATACGCGACCGTTCCTACGGTGGCGCCGGGACTGGTCAACATCGGGCTGTCCAGCGTCGCTCCCGCGGCAACCGTCGCCTGCTCATGTTCGCGGGCGAGCTTCGCCAGACCGAAGTCGAGCACCTTGGCGCGGCCGCGGAGGGTAATGAAAATGTTCGCGGGTTTAATGTCGCGGTGCACAATTCCCTTGCGGTGCGCGGCGTAGAGTGCGTCAGAAACCTGAATGGCGATGTCGAGAATCTGATCGTTGGTTAACGGACGCGAAAGCAGTCTCTCGCCCAGCGACTCGCCCTCCAGTATTTCCATGGCGATGAACGGTTGACCCTCATAGTCGTTCACCTCATAGATGGTGCAGATGTTTTCGTGGTTCAGCGCAGAAGCGGTGCGCGCTTCCTGGCGGAAGCGTTCGAGGGCCGCCGAACTCTGGGCGACGTCCCGGGGCAGAAATTTGAGGGCGACATGGCGGCCAAGGCTGATGTCCTCGGCCTCATACACAACGCCCATCCCGCCGCGCCCTAGCTCACGAATTACTCTGAAGTGTGAAACCGTTGAACCGATCAAGAGAGGCTCGCAGGAGAGCCATCTTACGGGCACGGGTAAGCGAGGTCAAATAGACGCCGCGAACGCTCTATCGGGCGGGCAGAAATTTCCGCCCGCTCTATTTCTTCGTGAAGGCAGCAAAAGCCCCGGTCTTCTGATAGTAAGCGCGCAGGCTGCACTCGTTGCCCATGTGCGCAAATGACAATTGCAGATCCTTCTGAAGTGAGGGCAATTCTCCCACTTCCATGGGCGCGCGCGCTATATCCTCCGCGGAGTTATAAGCAGCCCCGGAGGTCACGTTCTTGTTCACGATCAGCGTCCAATTCTTCCTGTCGGGAATAAAGTGCAACGAGTAGGCGCCAAGACCCAGGGTAGAGCTCCCCAGAGTCACTGGCGTCTCAACGTACAGAGTCACGCCGGGCGACCATACCCTACCGTTTTTCGGAGGATCCTTCACGATCGGGTTGTACTGGATCGTCACCTGGTTGTCGTCGTCGAAATTGCAATACACGCTCTTTACATCCTGTGCCACAGCAGCAACCGAGAACAAACTTAGCAAGCCCGCCACCAACGCCTTATAAGTCCGCATTGCCCTTAATTTCCTTTCGGCAATAATTTAACACTCCCCACAAGAAAACTTGTTGACCTTGCGGCTGTTCCGGCCTCAGACACCCATTTTTCCCCGTTCGTCTGTGGTCTTCAGTTACGTTCCCAAGCCGCCAGCCGGTTGCTAACGTTTCGATCGAGGAGCCACTATGTCGAAACCCAGCACGCCGTTTAGAGTTCTTTACGGAGAACAGAACGAACAAGTCCTGAGCAGCCAGGCGGAATTCCTTCAAAAAGGGGGATTTAGCGTACAAACAGCGGTCGGACGGAAAGCCATCCAGGAGGCCTTGAACCAGGGCCAGTTTGATCTGGTCATCCTCGGCCCGACGCTCTCGCGCGACGATCGCCACCACCTGCCCTATATGGTCAAGAAAACGAGCTCCACGGCACGCGTACTGGTGATGCACACCGACGGCTCCCGGCATCCCTACGTGGACGCCAACACCGACACCGGCGAAGACATGGAGCACCTGGTAAAAAAGATCGCTTCTCTACAGCAGCCGAAGTCGATGGCGGCCCGGGCAGGGCGGTAAACCCACCCATTCAAGACCGGGGGCGGCCTTGCGGCCGCCCTTTCGCATTTCCCGTCTTTTCCCCGCGGCTCGAAAGGCCGTAGAATCGCTCTTACACTTTTCGCGGGGAGAGCGATTCTTCAATGACTGCCCAATCCGGCCCTCATACCTACGTCACCTTGAACGGGCTGCCTCTTCAGATCGAACTGAAGTGGCCGTTTCACAAGTCCGGTTCTGGCGCGGACTTCTTTGTGCTGCACGGCGATGTGAAGCTCGGCAATTCCGACGCTCTGCATGCGCCGGTTGCCGTGAACCTTACCGAAACTGTACGCGAAGTGCTGCCCTCGCTCGAGCCGAAGGACGCCGAAGTGCCTGTCGTCAACACCCTACGCAAGGAGGTGGATCGCCGACAGCTGGAATTTTTAAAATCCGGCAAACTCGTTCCCGTGCAGTTCTCCAGCCGCTACTACGATTTCAAGCGCAACAAGTGGGTTTTCGGCAAAGCCAACGACGAGGCGATTGCTCTCTTGCTGATGCGCAAAGTGTTCTGGCACACCAAACTGATCGGCAGCACGGTTTGGATCGGTGATCCAGCCGAGGCTCTGTACGTGGAAACGACGGTTGCCCATGTGCTCGAGGTGGCGCGGGGCCTCGCCGAGTCCGGACTCATGACGATTGAGGGTGAGTGGGCCTCGGCCAACGCGGCCCTGATGGCCCAAGCCGAAAAGTTTGAATCCGATATGAAGAGTGCCCAGTCCGAGTTGGAGAAAAAGCACGCGTTCGAGGACGCAAGGCGCGTCGGCTAGCAACTTCGCGAGTTCGGCGCACCGTGCGCGGCAGCACCTCCGCTTACGGCTTTCGGTTCAGTCAGCCCTGCCGCCGCAACGCAAGACCATCTGTCCCGGATACTCGGAAAGTGCCGGCCCTGGGAAGCACACGGCTTGTCCCGAACTCGAGAGCGATTGTGAGGTAAGAATTCTCAGCATGAAATCCCGCCTTCTTTCTTTTCTCTTATTTCCTTGCCTGCTTGCCTTAGGCGCCCTGGCCCAAACCCTTCCCGATGACCGCTACAAGGCCGACATCCTGCTGGTTGTCGCTCATCCTGACGACGACACGGCGGTTTCGAGCTATCTTTCTCGCGCGGTTTTTGACGGGCATCGGCGCGTGGCCGTCGTCTACTGCACGCGCGGAGACTCCGGCCCCAACTCGACCGGCCGAGAGCACGCGAGAGCTCTCGGCTTGGTTCGCGAAATCGAAGGCCGCAGGGCCATGAGCCGCCTCGACATCGCCAACGTCTGGTTTCTAGACGGCCGCGACACTGCCAGTCAGGATGTTCTGCTCTCGCTCGCCACCTGGCCGAGCGCCTCGGTCCTAGAACAAGTGGTAAGAATTGTCCGCCTCACCCGTCCGGAGGTGGTTTTCACCTGGCTGCCGAGCAGCGTAGCCGGCGAGAATCATGGCGATCATCAGGCGGCAGGCGTGATCGCCACCGAAGCGTTCGATCTCGCCGGCGACCCGACCGCTTTCCCCTCGCAACTCGCGGCCCCCATCCGGCAATTCGAAAGCGCGTTTGAAGGGCTCAGCCCTTGGCAGCCGTATAAGCTTTACTTCTTCACGGACGCCTTCGACACCGCATTTTTCAAGGGCAAGGGACCTGAATATAACGGGAACGACATTTCGCCATCGCGGAAGGTCTCGTACGTTGAACTTGCGGCGCGATCGGCTGCGGCTTACTACACGCAGCTTCCTAGCCCAAGCATCGGCAGAAGAATGGAAGCCGGGGATGTTTCCTCAATCACAGAGATGCAGAAGGCCGGCTATTTGCCGGAGCCGGTTCGCCTCTGGCTGGGGAAATCTCATTTGAAAACGGCGACTACCGGAGACGTCTTCGAAGGAGTTTCATCGGTTCCAATTCCATTTACCCCGCCTGGGCGCGCGAAAGTGGAATCGCCCGAACGAGTGGACGTGGAGTTCGGGGGCGCCTTCGGTTTTTACAGAAACTTCTGGCGGGCGCATGATTTGAGGTCGCTGGAGAATTTGCGTCCGGAGATCGCAGTGCAGCCTGGCGACATCTTGACGGTTCCTATTGTGATCAAGAACTCGTCGAACCAGGCGGTCGCCGTCAGGCTCTCGGCCGAGCTTCCTTCCGCCTGGGCTCTAGCCGCATCCCTGCCCTCGATTACTATCTCACCCTACGAGCAAACCACGGTGCTCGTCCGCGGGATCTCTCCCGGGCAGGCAAACAATAACTTCGCGGAGATCAAGATCAACGCTCAATCCGCCGGCAAGACCGTTTTCGCGGACAGCATTTTCGCGCAGGTAAACGCCTACGTCTCGGGACAGGTGAAGTAGATCCCACCCCAAGACCCCAAAGTGCCGAAGGGGCTGGGACGAAGCGGCATCTCATCCATGTGATCGAACAGCGGATCCCTACTGGTTCTTCATGGCCTCGATCATCTGGAACAGCTGGCTGGTGTCGGTGACTTCAACGAATGGCCGAGAAGGGTTCTTCGAACTCACGATGTAGATCGTTGGCGTGTGCTGGACGCCGACCTGCTTGCCCAGTTCCTTATCAGCATTGACCTCGGCGGCGAACTTGCCCTGCGGGTCGACCACGAATGGCAATTGGACTTTGTGCTCGGCTGCGAATCTCTGGGCGAAACTCTGCAGTGTGTCGGGAGTGATCTCCGGCTGGTGCTCAAAAATGAAGTCCCGAAACTGATTTCCCAAGTCCTTCGACTGCGAGTCGAAATAACGCGCGATCACCGCGGCGTTGAACGACCAGTTGTGCATGGGCAGCGGAAAATCGTGGAGCACTACCGGAATCTTGTATGCCTTTGCTGCCTGTTGCTCCAGCGGGGAATCGCTGCGGCACTTTGGACACTGCAGGTCTTGAAACACAATCAACGCGAGTGGTGCTCCCTTCGGCGGGCGGAGAAGTGAGGGGTCTTGAGCAAACGTGATTGTGCCGGTGAAAAGTGCTGAAGCCAGGAACAGCAGCAGAAGGCTCTTCATAGTCATATTGGATGCGGGCAGCAGCCCTCAAATATGGTAACCGAAGGGCGTGCAGAGGGCGACTCCGGGCCAGTTGAATAGCTTTAACTCAAGGAAAATCTACGTCGAGCGAGTAGAACTCCACGCTGCTCACGTCTTTTAGGAACATTCGTGAATTGTCGGGCGTATTCTCGCCCCAAGGACCGAATTCGGGAACGAAGTATTGCGGGAATCCCTTCATACTGAAAAGCTCGTCGGAGTGAGCCTCACCTACTTTGAGGCGCTTGATGCCATATGCGGACTCATACAACATAGAACGGCTGTCGGAGGTCCACGAGGGATACTGAATGGTTTCAGGATCGGTGACCCAGTCTGCCCACTTTCCCGTCTGAAAATCGAATAGAAAAAGCTTTCTCGAAACATTTTCCAGGTCGAGGGCGGCCAGGTACCGGCCGTCGGGAGACCAGCGCGGACTAAACATGCCGTTCGATCCGGGAATGGTTGTGACCTGCTGCGTTTTCAAGTCGAGAATCCTGATATCCGATTCTCGCTGTCCGGGCGGCAGTCCATGCGAAAAGGCAATTTTTGTCCCATCGGCGGACCAACCCGGGTCGCCTTCAGTCGTATCGCCGGGGAGCAACTCTTCCGGAGGACTCCCCTGGGACGAAACAAGGAAGGCTTTCCACGGCCTCCCCAGGCGATGGCTGATATAAACAATCTGCTTTCCGTCGGGAGACCATCGAGGCAACGCGGCGTGATCGGGTGTATAGGTGAGTTGAAGCTTGTCGCTCCCGTCGGCTCGGCTTGTCCAAAGCGTTTCATCCGAGGGGTCCACATAAGCGATTTGTTTCCCATCACGCGAGAATGCCACCTCGGCGGCCGATATCCCGCCCAGGAAAGGAACAAACTGCTTCGAGGAGGGATCGTAGCGGACCAGTTCACTGCTCCTCTGGTAGCCGGCCACCAACAACTTTTTTCCGTTCGGGGTCACGGCTCCCATCGCAAACGCCACGGGACCAAAGGTTAGCTGCGTTGGAGTCGAGGCGGCGCGGTGCAAAATACCTGCGCCATCCCGCAATGCGAAGATATCGCCAAACGTGTCGCTGTGAAGAGTGCTGCGAAACAAAAAATAACGGCCATCCGGCGTCCATATTCCACAACACTCGTGAGGCGGAGAATGCCATCCCGGCAGCAGTGGATGCAGATTTGACCCGTCCGCCCAAACCTCCCAGAGCGAGGTGGTATGGGCGGCCGCGTCCCTGATCGTGAAACGAATGCGCTTGCCGTCGGGAGAAAACGCCGGAGCAAATGGCCGGCCCTGCACAGTTAGAATTCGCGAAGGCTGACTGCCGTCGCCCTTTGCAACCCACACATCGGAATCTTTCGTGAGCACGAGTTGTTGGCCGTCCGACGACCATCGGGCGGAATAGGAGTTGAAGCCATCCGCGGTTAGGCCCAGCCGGCGCGGCGAGCCCGCAGGCAGGGGCCATGTCCAAAGAGGCCCGTTCTCCATGGGGATGCCTTGCTCCAGCCCGGATATGATCAACAGCTGGGAGTGGTCGGGGGAGATGTCATCGATTTGAAAAAACTTCATCGGGCTGGACGTCTCTAAAATCTGTCCGCCATTGAGCGACACCTGAGCGGGAACCGTCTCCCCTGCCCCCGCACGCTCCGTGAAATAGATCCGGGAGCCATCCGTCACGCCCGTCCCCTTCTCCTTGCCGTCGCGGGTGAGCTGGGTGGAACCGGTGAGGCGCGGCGGCGGGGCCGGCATGAAGTACCAGATGGCCGCCAGAGCGAGCAGCGCGACCGACACCGCCGCTGCGATCCACAGCGGCGTTTGCTTCTTCCTGGGCGAAGCCGCGGCGCGAGGAACCGTGGCCACCGCCAATTTCCCGGAACTCGTGTCCCGCTTCAGACGCTTCAGGTCCGCACGAATCTCGGCGGCGGTCTGGCACCGTATGTCGCGATCTTTCTCCAGCGCTTTTTGAATGACTCTTTCGAGATCGGCGGGAATGTCGGGATTGATTCGGGTGGGCGGGGCGGGGGGCTTATTCAGAATGGCGTCGAAGATTGCCGCCGACGTGTCTCCTCGAAATGGAAGAACGCCGGTTGCCGTCTCATAAAGAACCGCGCCGAATGAGAACAGGTCGGTGCGGGCATCAAGATCCTTGCCCAGCGCCTGTTCCGGGGACATATACGCGACGGTTCCGAGCGTGCTACCCGGGCTGGTGAGGTGCTCTTCTGTCACCGTCGGAGCGGAACCGACCTGGTCAGGCGCGAGCGGGCTGACCTTGGCCAGGCCAAAATCCAGGATCTTCGCGTGCCCGCGGTCGGTCACGAAAATATTCGCTGGCTTAATGTCGCGGTGAACAATGCTCTTAGCGTGCGCCGCATCCAGCGCGTCCGCGATCTCGATTCCGAGATCAAGCAGGCGCTCGGTTTCGAGCGGACGTCCGAAGGCAAGTTCGCGGAGCGTCTTGCCCTCGAGGTATTCCATCGCGATGAAGGGTCGCCCTTCCTGTTCGCCGATCTCGTAAATCGTACAAATGTTCGGATGGTTCAGCGCGGAGGCAGCCCGCGCTTCGCGACGGAACCGCTCAAAGGCCATCTGATTTGCGGCGACATCGTCGGGAAGAAACTTAAGGGCCACGAAACGGCCGAGTTGTGTGTCCTCGGCCTTGTACACTACGCCCATACCCCCGCCGCCCAGCTTTTCGACGACGCGGTAATGAGAGATGGTCTGCCCAAGTGGCGAGGAAGCGGGCATGGGTGGCCATCATCTTAACAGAGGGCTCTTCTCGCCGGAATCGCCCTGCAAGAGTCGTAGTTGCCGTTTCTCAAGGGCGAGCAGTTTTTCCTTGGTCGGCAGTCCGCCACCATATCCAGTCAGTTTGCCGTTTGAGCCGATCACGCGATGGCAGGGAATAATGATGGGGATCGGATTGGAGCCGTTTGCAAGACCCACGGCCCGGCTGGCTTTCGGGTTTCCGATTCGCCTGGCCAGTTCTCCGTACGAAATCGTCTCGCCGTACGGAATTTTCAAGAGTTCCTTCCAGACTCCTTGCTGGAACAAGGTGCCGTCGGGCGCAAGCTGGAGATGAAAACTCTCGAGCTCTCCGGCAAAGTAGGCGCGCAGTTGAGAGCTCACTTCGAACAGGGCAGCGTCGTCCCGCTGCCACCCGGGCTGAGGCTGCCTGGCATGACCATCGCGCGGGAAGCTGATCTCGGCGAGCCCGGCTTCACCAGACACCAGGAGAAGAGCTCCTACTGGAGACGTCCAATGGGAATAAATCATCGGCCCTTAAGCGTAACCGCCTGCTTCTCAGTTTACCGCCGCCGCACTTCTCGCGTCGTCGGTTGCCCCGGCATCGAGAATGTATACCGTCTGATCGCTGGTAAACACGAACAAGCGCTTTCCATCTTCCGAGAAAGTCTTGAATGCCACGGGTGATGAGAACACATACTGCTGCCGCATCTGCAGAGTAGAAAGATCATAAGTAGCAAGTTCCTGCTTACCGCTGTCGACGACCAGCAATCCCGAGGAGGACAGCACGGGTCTCGCCCCAAAGAATTGGCCCTTTTCGCGACCCTCAGGCATCGCATAGCTGAGGATCTGGTTTTGATTGGCCTCGACGACAGCCCATTCGTGGGTCGCCTGCGCGTTGAGCAGGCGTAAAGTCCCGTGGTGCGTCTTGAATACAAAGGACGCGGAAAGCGCGCCCAGATTGGCGTCTGCGACCTCGCAAAACAGGTCATCCCTCTCGGCCGTCTGTTGCGCCGGGAACTTTTTAAGTTCATCCTGAACCCCGGCCGCCGAGACTGACCAGAGCATCATCAGGGTCTTATTTTCCGGATTGAACTGAACCAGAGGGGTCGTGCGGAAGTGGCGCTGCCAGAGCGGCTGTCCGGAACGAACGTCCTCAACTTCGATGTCGCTCTCGGAACCATGCCAGGCTCCCTTGCCGAAGGTTGTCTTCAGCAGATAGGGTCCACGCTGCACCAGGAACTCATCCTTGACTTCACGAACCACGGCGACGGTGTGGGAATCGATATTCAGGTCCGCAATGCTCCGCGGAGTGCCTTCGAATTTGGGAAAGTCCGCATAGATGGAGGAACCATAGAACGCCGCACCGTTGATGCCGCGAGCGTGAAATACCCTCGCATCGTGTTGAAGGTCCCAGACAGCGGAACGTGTTTTGGTCGAAGCGGCAAAGTAGCCGAACTCGGGTGCAACCGACGCCGTTCTCAACCTTCCCAGTCTGGATTCGGGAAGGGGCAGGGTGGCGAGCGTCTCATTGGTCCCGCCTTTGCGGTGCAGCGCGAGTTCGCCGTTCAGACGCTCGCTCACGAACAGGTCACCGTAAGCGTCTGCACTCGGCTGCTTGATGCCGACGAAAATTTTCCCGGTGCTCAAATCCATGATGGCTAAAGGCCAATCCCGCATCGGCCCTACGATCACTGCATCGGCGCCACCTGCGCCGCGCACTCTGATGCCGTACGACAAAGCGACTTCCGAGATTTTTTCTCCGGAGGGAAATTTCAGGACGGGCGATTTCGACGGGTTGTCTGGGTTTACACCGACAACCTTGTTCGCACCCACAAACGAAAAACTGACGCCGACTATTTTCTTGATTGAGCCAGGCAGGCTTACATCCGAACGCCCTTTCAAATCAAACAGAAGTGTTGACAACGGAGCGAGATCTACAATCCCCTGGGTCTGTCCTCCGGAGGCAGCGAGCAGGTAGTGGCCATCGGGCGAGAATTCCATGTTCATGAGCTGCAATGTGCTCGTCGACTCGTCTTCGATATTCGCCATGATTCGGCGAAGGAACAGGGAGAACGAGTCAAACCAGGTCGGTGTGTAGAAGCGGTCTTTACGGGACAGAACCGAGCCCGTTTCGATGTCGATGATCTGAAGTGCGTAATCTTCGCCCAGGCAGGCGAGCACAGTGCCATCTGGTGAAAGCTCGGACTGGAGGCACGCGTCATGGATCGTAAGCTCACGCACCCGCTCCCGTTTATGCTCGGCAATGTTCCATCGCTCAACCCGCTGTCCGGCCGCCAGAACGACGACCCCAGTTGAGTCGGGAGTGAATTTGGCCTGAAGCGCATCGGGAGCAGGGATATAAAACAAGGTCTGAAACGGATTTCTGGACACGACGTGAATGCCGCCATCATCTTGCGCAAGGATGTATTTTCCATCCTGGCTGAAACGTAGATTGATGATCTGGGGGCGCAACCGCTCGGACAGGCGGTGCTTGGAGATCAGCCCGGGAAGCTGTTCCTGCCGAGTCTCTTCGAAATCGATTACCGTGTCCCTCCATGCCCGAAATACCTGGTCCGCATTCGGGAGGGCTCTTTCCGTACACTCGTGGGGCAGCGCCGTCATGTCCCTGACCATGTCGCGCAGACGATGTTGTTCGGGCGTTGTCGTGCCAAACAGGTCCGAAAGCCAATTTCCGGCTTTCCCGTGCAGCTCTTGGAAACGGTCCCAGAACTCGGGCATCGCACTGGGTGCGTAGCCCGCGCGCGCCAGGGTATAGACCGAGACCTGGTCGGCGATGCTCTGGTGTTTGCCCTCGGAATGGCTGCGACCCCGCTTGGCGAGAGCTGCATTTTCAAGAAACCGGTGATACTTCTGAAAAATGTCGTCGCGGCTTCCCACCTGCGTAACCCCAAGCACCTCGCGGAAAGCACGGGTCATCTCGATCGCGGATTGATGGGTCACAATGTGTCCCAGCTCGTGCGCCACCACCCCCGCTAGTTCGTCGTCATTGCGGGCAAAGGCCACAATCTTGCGGCTGATGTAGACTCGGCCGCCTGCACTGCTAAATGCGTTTACTTCCGGCAAGTCGATCAGGTAGAAGCGGTAGTTGAGCTTAGTGGGAGGAAGATAACGGACTAAACGTTCCCCGACTTGTTTTAAGTGCGCAGTAAGTTCGTCGTCCTTGATCACGTTGAAGTGAAGCGCCACGGCCTCGGCCACGGCGTCGCCGAGGTCAACTTCCTGCTGGTCTGTGAAAATGTTCTCGGTGGGAGTCGAAGGTTGAACTGCGGGAGCAAGCGGACAATTTTGCTGAGCTAACGCCCAACTACCCAAGGTGAGAACAACGAACAGCTGCGCACACCAATGCTTCCACATAGATTGCACGCAAGAGTAACTCGGCTCCAACTGAACAGCAACGGAATTCCCCGATTAGCAACATTCCCGCGCCCGGTTCAGCAGGAGTTCCCGTTCGCGCGAGTTTTGCGTCATGGCGGCCGCGCGCTCGAACTCGTGCCGTGCTTCCTCAATGCGCCCGAGCCTCTTCAGGAAATCCCCGCGTGCGCTTGGTAGCAGATGGTAGTTGTCGAGCCTGGGATCCTCGAGCAGCCGGTCCAGCACCTCCAGCGCCTGCTGCGGTCCTGAAGCCATGGAAACGGCCACCGCTCGGTTCAATTCAATGACCGGAGATGGCGTGATCTCGGCGAGCTCGCCGTACCAAGCAACAATCTTGCTCCAATCGGTTTGCTGCGCCTCCCGTGCCCGGGCGTGGCAAGCGGCAATCTCGGCTTGCACCGTGTAAGGCCCAGGCGCCTGACCCAATTTTCGTGCGCGTTCCAGGGCTGCGAGTCCGCGCTGAATGAGAAGCTGGTCCCATTGGGCGCGGTTCTGGTCCATCAAAAGGATCGGTTCGCCGCCGGGTCCAAGCCGGGCCCTCGATCTTGACGCTTGAATCTCCATGAGCGCGACCAACCCGTGGACCTCTGGTTCATTCGGAGCCAATTCGGCGAGGACGCGTCCCAGCCGCAACGCCTCTTCACAGAGCGACGGCCGCATCCAGTCGGCGCCTGCGGTTGCCGTGTAACCCTCATTAAAAATCAGGTAAATGACTTCAAGGACTGAGGCCAATCGACGGTTGAGCTCAGTTCCGCGGGGGATTTCAAACGGCACGCGTTTCTCGGACAGCGTGCGCTTGGCCCGAACGATCCGCTGCGCAATGGTTGGCTCGGTGGAGACAAACGCCCGCGCAATTTCATCTGTGGTCAATCCGCCCAGCAAGCGAAGCGTGAGTGCAAGGCGGGCCTCCTTGGGCAGCACAGGATGACAGGAAATGAACATCAGCCGCAGAAGATCGTCCCCAATAGGGTCGTCGAGGTTGCTATCCAAGTCGGGCATGGTTTGCTCCCGGGCGTTGTAGTCGCGCCCCAGGTCCTCGTGCTTGCGATCAGCCATGGCCCTTCGTCGGAACAGATCAATGGCGCGGTGCTTTGCCGTCCCCATCAGCCATGCCCCGGGATTCTCCGGGATCCCGGACTCCGGCCATCGCTCCAGGGCCGTCACCAGCGCGTCTTGCGCCAGATCTTCGGCGATGGCAACGTCGCGCACAACTCGGGTCAAAGCGGCAATGAGTTTCGGAGACTCAATCCGCCAGATCGCATCGATGGTGCGATGTGTGTCGGTAGGCATTGCGCCTACCGATCACACCATACCTCGGCGGCCGGGCGCAACCACAGCACAAGGACCTAACCTGCGGCGGCAAGGTCGGCAGGGGCCTCGTATACCTGGCGCAACTCGCACTCGCCTTCCCCGACCACCTTGAGGAAGTTCTTCACCAGTTCTATCGCTTCGGCCTTCGAATTAGCCTTGAGGATGGCGAAGCCTCCAATGACTTCTTTCGATTCGGTGAAAGGGCCGTCCGATACGTTGAGGGTTCCATTCGCCAGGCGGACGCGTGCCCCAGTGACGCTGGGCATGCACCCCTCGGTCGCGAGAAGATAGCCTTGCTTCATCCCCTCTTCGATCAATTTGCCCATATGGGCCATCTCCTCGGGAGAAGGGGGAACGCCTCGTTCTCGGGCCTTGTAGATACTTAGGAATCGCATGGGTATTCTCCTTTTCTGTTGGCAAGTTTAGGCTTCAGTTCTGGGTAAATTTACAAAGTCTACTTCCGTTTTTGCGACCGCTTTGGACCGACAATTCCGGCTCTTTTCTATGCCTTCTACAGACACGTCGAACAACCAATGGCAAAATCGACAGGGCTCGGCAAAAAAAGTTGCGATTTCTTGTTGGCAAAAGGGAGAAGATCATCCACGGGTGGATGATCTTCGGTAAGAGGGAACGGCTAGGGCTGCTGCTTCGAACGCGATAACTGCTCGCCCAGTTTCCTCCCCTGCTCGCGCAGCTCAGGCGTAAGATTGGCGCCAAAGTCCTCCGCTTCAAACACGGGCCGGATTTCCACCTCTTCTCCGCCCTCGAAGGGTGCACGTTTCAGCCACTCGACAGCTTCCTCTATCGAACGCACCTGCCAAATCCAGTAACCAGCAACCAATTCCTTGGTCTCAGCAAAAGGTCCATCAATTACCGTCTTCTTCTTGCCCTCGAATCGGATCCGCTTGCTTTTAGAACTTGGCTTGAGACCGTCACCGGCAAGCATGATCCCGGCTTTGACCAGCTCTTGGTTGTATCGGCCCATCTGAGTAAGCAGTTCGGTGCTAGGCATTTGGCCGGATTCGTATTCTGGGCTAGCTTTTACAAAAACCATGACTTTCATGTTTGCATTCGCTCCTGAAATCGAGATTGAGCCGGGGCTGAAAGCTATCTTTATGCCGGCTCTATAAGCACGTCGGACAAGGATCGCAGGAATCGACAAATTTTTCCGGTCCTGCTTGCATAAAAAGAAAAAGCCGGACGAGAATCAATCCGGCTTATGAAAAACTCAATCGTATGATCCGGGATGCGGATCGCCTGGAACCCAGAGCTGCTTCAGTACTTCGGCATACTGGGATCGATCCGGTCGGCCCAAGCCAGAATTCCTCCCGCGAGGTTGTGAACCTTCTTGAACCCCGCCTGCCGCAGGAAGTTAACCGCTTTCGCGCTACGCACCCCTGACCGGCAGTGGGCGACGATCTCCTTGCTGGTGTCAAGCTCGTTCACACGCCGCGGCAAATCGCCCAGCGGAATCAGGTGCCCGCCGAGGTTGCAGATCTGATATTCGTGCGGCTCGCGGACATCCAGAATGAATAGGTCCTCGCCGCCATCGAGCCGTTGCTTGAGTTCTTCCACTTGCATTTCAGATGTAGTCACTTCGGCTGGAGCCTCCTCGCCTCGAATTCCGCAAAATTCTTGGTAGTCGATCAGTTTCTTGAGCGTAGGATTCTTGCCGCACACTGGGCAACTCGGATTCTTCCGCAGCTTCAGCTCGCGGAATTTCATTCCTAGAGCATCAACCAGCAGGAGACGGCCGATCAACGGATCACCAGACCCGAGGATCAGTTTAATGACCTCTGTGGCCTGGATGACGCCGAGCAATCCCGGCAGAATCCCTAGCACCCCACCTTCGGCGCACGAGGGAACCAGCCCCGGCGGCGGCGGCTCGGGATAGAGGCAGCGGTAGCAGGGGCCGTCTGGCATGCCGAAGACGCTCGCCTGACCTTCAAAGCGGAAGATGGAAGCATACACATTCGGCTTTCCGCTGAGCACGCAGGCGTCGTTGGTCAGATAGCGGGTCGGGAAGTTATCGGTTCCATCGGCAATGATGTCAAACCCTTGGAAGATTTCAAGAGCGTTGTCGCTCGAAAGATGGGTGTTGAATTTCTTGATATTCAGAAACGGATTCATCGCCTTCAACTTGTCGACGGCGGAATCCAGCTTCGGACGGCCGACATCTTCTGTGCGATGAATGATCTGGCGCTGAAGATTGGTATAGTCGACCACGTCGAAGTCCACCAGGCCGAGCGTACCCACGCCTGCCGCGCCCAAATAAAGCGCCAGTGGCGATCCCAGTCCTCCCGCGCCGATACACAGCACTTTCGCGGCTTTCAGCTTCAGCTGGCCCTCCATGCCCACCTCGGGCATGATCAGGTGGCGCGAATAGCGCAGGATCTCGTCGTTATTGAGGGAAACGGGTGCAACGTCGGTAAGCGTGGCCATAATTTTCAGTTGGTAGGATCGAACAATCGTTCTTGGCATCCCCCGCGGTTTGCAGTTACGTTTTTTCGAGAGCTGTCGACCGCAAGGGGAGCGAAGCTTCTGAACAACGGCTTACGGAATCAGATGCTCGGAGCAACTACAGGCTCCTCCAGCGATCGATGGCACTATCGAAATGTTATCACCGTCCTGGACGGCGGTTGCGTCCTTCTCGAGGTAGCGAACGTCCTCGTCATTGAGATAAACATTAACGAAGGCGCGCAGTTTACCTTCGTCGGTATACAAATGCCGGCGTAATTCTGGATGCTGGGAAACCAGACCGCTCAAGGCCTCTCCCACCGTAGAACCCTGTACTTCAACCGCGGGCTGCTTGCCGGCAAACTGGCGCAGCGGCGTTGGAATATGGATTTTTGGCATGCATCAATGATGCCATAAGACGCGGCTTGGATTCAGACTGCGCCCCCGGGGACCAGCCCGGGTCCAGGGTGGTCTTTCTTGCGCCGTTCCCGAGAAAGTCACTTATTCGAACCCCGACCGCGTCCTATGATTCCCCCCGGGGGAGGTTTCCTATGACAATCTTCGACAATCAGGGCCCCGTCCGCGGCCGCGTCATCAACGCTGGAGGACCCCGTGGCCTCCTAATTTTTATTAGTCTCGCCGTCGTTGGGCTGGTTGCCATCATCCTGCTCTTGAACTGCGTTACCCGCATTGGAACGGGAAACGTCGGCGTTCTCACGATTTTCGGCCGCGTAACTGGGGAGACGCTGACCGAAGGCATTCACGTGATCAATCCGCTGAAGACGGTGAACGAGATGTCCATCCGCTCGGTTACGGTGAAAGAGTCGGCGAATACACCCTCGAGCGAAGGGCTGATGATGAGCCTGGATACGTCCCTTCTCTACCACCTGAATCCTGATCGGGCCGCCGACGTCTTTCAGAAACTGGGCCCAAAGTATGAAGACGTTGTCGTAGAGAACACGCTCCGCTCAGCCATTCGCGAGGCCACAGCATCGCACTCTGCCAATGCCCTTTACAGCGGCGAACGCGATGCCGTTGCCAAGCAGATCTATGAAGAGCTGGTCAGCGAACTCACTCCGCGCGGGATGATCGTGGAGAGCGTGCTTTTGCGCGATATTCAGTTGCCCGTGACCCTCAAGCAGTCGATCGAAGCCAAACAGCAGGCCGAGCAGGAAGCCCTGGCCATGAACTTCCGCCTGCAAAAAGAAACCCAAGAAGCGGCCCGCAAGCGGATTGAGGCGCAGGGCATCCGCGACTTCCAGCAAATCGTAGCTCAAGGAATCACGCCGTCGCTGCTCGAATGGAAGGGCATTGAAGCCACGGAAAAACTGGCCGACAGTCCCAACTCGAAGGTGGTGGTCGTCGGTAATCCGAAAAATGGGTTGCCCTTGATCCTGGGGCAGTGATGGTGCGGGCGAACGTTTCTGTCTGAATAAGGACCGTTTCCAGAGTCTCAGGGAACTTCGTCGAGCGATATTCGTACTTCTTGTCATGGTTCGACGTCACTCCCCCGTCCTTCACCCTTGGGTTCGCCGCATTCTTACTGGGCTCGCGCTTCTTTATGGTGCGGGGACGGTTTTCGGCGGCATCGCCCTGGGCTGGATTGCAACACATCCCGGAAGACGGCCTCTCTCCACCGCCGAACAAAGTCAGGTTAGCTCCTATGCAGTGGGGAACCGTACCGATTTCCGTGACGTAACCATGACTGCGGGAGACGGCAGCGTTTTGCGTGCCTGGTTCCTCAAGCCCCCGGAATGGAACGGAAATTCTGTTCTCCTCTTGCACGGGGTCGCCGACAACCGGCTCGGGATGGCCGGGTACGGCCAGTGGCTCATCCGCAACCACTACAGCGTGCTGCTCCCGGACGCCCGCGCTCATGGGGTCAGCGGAGGTGAAATCGCCAGCTATGGGCTCTTCGAGTCTGAGGATATCCACCACTGGGTGGACTGGCTGGAAGACAACGTACACCCGCAATGTGTCTTTGGCTTTGGGGAATCCATGGGTGCGGGGCAGGTGCTGCAAGCGCTTTTTAAGGAATCACGATTCTGTGCCATCGTGGCCGAGTCGCCCTTCGAGAGCTTCCGCGAAGTTGCTTATGCTCGCTTCGGCAGACCCTTCCATGCCGGGCCTTGGCTCGGAAGATCCTTTTTTTGGCCAACCGCTGAAGTGGGATTCCTGTACGTACGCATGAAATACCGATTGAATCTGGACGCGGTTTCTCCCCGAGAAGCCGTCCGCAATGCCAATGTGCCTGTGCTCCTGATTCATGGGACAGCCGACCGCAACATCCCTTCGTACAACTCCGATGACATTCAAGCGGCGAATCCAGCCAGGGTGCAACTTTGGAAAGTTCCAGGGGCGGCGCACTGCGGGGCTCACCAAGTTGCCCCGGCAGAATTTGACCGCAGGGTGCTCGACTGGTTTTCGCAACCCTCGATTGCGGGATCAAAAAGCTGAGAAGGGGGAAACGACTGATCGGACAAAAATGTCCGAACCACCAGCACTCACCCATCACACGATTTCGATCTTCTCATCCACCAACTTTTTCTCGTTCTCGTCAAAGCCGGTCAGTTCGAAGGAATTGGTCAGCACGGCCTTGCCTTTCTCCACGCTGGTGATCACATAAGAGCAGCCGAACCAGTGCGCCTCAGCGAGATCGGTTTTCGACCACTGCGCCGGGTGGTCAGGGTGAGAGTGGTAGAAGCCAATAATGTCTTCCTCTCTCTCCCGCCCTTCGCGCTGAATTCGAACCAGCTCTTTGGGATCGATGTTATAGCGGTTCTGCGGCGAGTCGATGCGGGTGTTTCCGGCGCGGGCGAGGGAGGTAACGACGCGCGTGCCGTTGTCGTCAAAGCGGCCAAGCAGTACTCCGCAGCACTCGTAAGGATAGGTTTCCTCGCCGTGCTGGCGAAGCGAGTCGTAGTGAGATTGGCCGATCCTTAGCATTGAAAATCGAGCGATTGCATCCTTGAATCACCTCAGAATCAGAGCCGCATTGAGGATCAAGGTTCGATTCAGAGTTCCGATGACTCAATCCAATTTAGCTGATTTCCTTCCGCTCTGTCTCTGTCCAGAACCGCTCGCTCAGATACTTGTCACCGGAATCGGGAAGAATGGCAACGATCACGGCCTGTTCCCCTTCGGGAATGCGTTTTGCCAACTGCAATCCGCCGGCAAGCGCCGCTCCCGAGGAAATTCCGATCAGCAGACCTTCCTCCTGGGATGCGCGAATCGCGGTCCGGTAGGACTCTTCGGTGGAAATGCCGATATCCTCATCGGCAACAGATCGGTCATAAATCTTCGGAACAATCGCGCTCGCCATGTGCTTGGCGCCTTCAATCCCGTGAAACGGCGAGTCCGGTTGCAATGAAATGCAACGCACCCGCGGATTCAACTCTTTCAGCCGCCGCGAGGTCCCGATGAACGTGCCGCTGGTTCCCATCATAGAGAGAAAGTGGGTAACGCGTCCTTCGGTCTGGCGCCAGATCTCTTCAGCCGTACCGTAGTAGTGTGCCTTCCAATTGGCGTCGTTGGAGTATTGGTCGGCATAGTAATATTTCTCGGGTTCTTTCGCGTATATCTCGCGCGCAACCCGGATCGCGCCATCGGATCCTTCATCGGCTGGCGTGTAGATAATATTCGCGCTGTAGGCGAACAGAATACGCTTGCGCTCCGGCGAGACGTTCTCAGGCATACACAGCGTGACCGGGAACCCTTCGGCAGCTCCGATCATCGCGTAGGCGATACCGGTGTTGCCGCTGGTCGAGTCGAGCAGGATCTTCCCCGGCGAAAACTTCCCGCTGCGCCGGGCCTCCGAGACAATATGGAAGGCGGCACGGTCTTTTACGGACCCGCCGGGGTTATACCACTCTGCCTTACCGAGCAACTGCACATGGGGGAACTCGCGTGCCATCCGTTCCAGGCGAAGCAGGGGCGTGTTCCCGATCAGCTCAGTCGTGCGCTGTCCGAGCTTGGTGGGTCGCGCCGCCACTTCTTTTTCCGACAGCTTTGTTGTTGAAGTATGCATTCGCCATCCGCCATCGGCTACAACCGGAGACACGAGCTCGGCGTTCGCCAATGGGTGCCGCCATCAGCTAGAATCTGTAACTTAACTTTCCAGGAGACTTCGTGGAACGGCCTGCCAACCCCGCAGCCCGTGACCATCGTAATGTCGCCGGTGAGCAAAACCGCTAGCTTATCGTTAGATTATAGAGGAGCCGGAACGACTCAGGTGGTCGGCGATCGGGCCTACAGGGATTGGGGTATGGTTCGATTTTGCAGGATCAGCATCAAACGGTTTAGGGGACAAAAGCCTGTGTTGCGGCAGCGGTTTTCGTTTCTAGAAACAGGTTAGGAGTTCATTTTGGCAACCAAAGTTGAGCAACGCACATTTGATGAAGCCGTGCAGTGGCTTCGCGATAACGGATTTGATCTGATCGAGGCCCCGGGTACTACCGGACGTGTGTTCCTGAAGAAGTACAACGTCTCTGCCGCCATACAGAAAGATGGCGAGGAGGGCGTGAAAATTTTTGCCTATCCTGGGTACTTGCTCAACGGCGAGATCTCAAAGCTCATCAACCGCGGCTACCAGCAGGTGCTCAAGACTTCAAAGACCGAGGTCGCGGCCACCGCCGACCATCTGAAAGCCCTGCAGAAGTTCACCGAGGAACTCAAAGAGGCTCTCTCACTGCCGAGCCTCTACAACGAATCGCTGGGTACGGTCAGCGAAGCCTACCAGTATGACCGCATCGAGGGTCGTGATAAGCCCGAGCCGCAGCGTTCAAAACGTCCCTGGGAGCGCGTGAAGGTCATCGCCGGCAAAAAGAAGGCATAACCTCGTTCACGGTCGCCGCTCGATCAGGAAGCTTTTCTTCTGAACACCTCAACTCGGTTTGCAGATTGTGGCTTAGCGGTGTTCGCCGCATCATCCCAGTAATATTCCGTGGTTTGGCCGATTTCGACGACTCCTACCCGCTCATAGTTTGCGCGAAGATATTCCTTCGCCCAGGCGAAAATCGTGTTGTCAGAGCCCTCGCGCGGAAACCAGGAAAAAAACACATCCACGTTCACTATGTAATCGGGCTTCGCAGACTCGATCTCGCGGATCATTTCCTGCTGCATGGCTGAGGCATACTTCTGCCGTTCCATGAGTTCATAGGTGTAAATGTAACCGGTGGCGGAATGTCGCTTGGCGTAGAAATAAATCTCTGGCTCTGAGCCCAAGACTGCGATCTCGGAGTTCTGCTTCGAATGTGCCTTGATGTAGTCGGCGATTGCTACTGCCTCGGGGAACGGGTTGGGAGCGTATACCGACTGGCAGGCTGCCAGGGGATCGATTTGAAAGAAGAATTCGGATTGCTGTATCAGGGAGTAGGCAAAGGCCACCGCAAAAACGAATAGCGGAGCAAGTGCCAAGGGCCGTATCGCGGGTGTGGAGGCGAACTTTTCCCGTGCAGAACTTACCCCCAGCCCCGCCAGCAGAGCTACGGCCGGCAACATCAAAATGAAATAGTGCTGGCGAAAAAAGAATCCGGGGCAAACCCCCAAGAACGAGAATAGTAGAAACGCAACCGTGAACCAGGCATGCTTCCTCGCGCCTGAATCCCAAGCAAAGGCCATTATCCCCAGGAAGGCAAGGCCCCACAGATAAGCGGACGGTCCAAGCACGCCCGGAGCAACCATCTTGAGCACAGGGAGAGCCTGCAATATGGTGTTGGTGGTCGCGTACTGGCTGGCATAGGTAAAGGTCCAAAAGAAAAACTTCTCTAAAACACCCGCCCGCCATAGCACCAGGCAGGTCAGCAGGAAAGGAGCCAGGGCACCGAGCCCAAACACACTCAGCTTGATGCCCACGCTCCGCCAGGCTATCGGTTCCTTGGCCTCAGACTTCAACAGGTATAGCCCACCAAAGAACACGAAGAAGATGCCAGGCTGTTTCATCAGGAAAGCCAAGCCCAGCAGGAGGCCGCTCCAAAAGTACAGCCAAATCCGGCTTCCGCGCTCGACCGCGATGAGCAGCAGCAGAGTTCCTGCCAAAGCGGGTAGCACTGAAAAGTGAGTGGCGTGCGCCGCAAACCCAAGGACGGACTCGCTCGTCGATAGCAGCGCATAGCTCGCGCCCGCGATCAGGCCGGCCAACCTGCCAAATAGCTGCAGCCCCAACAGAAAAACCAGAAAGCTCGTGGCCGCATTCACCACAATCAGCCCTAGGTGGATTCCCGAAGAGGACTGTCCGAATATCGCCATCAAGCAAGCGTAGGCCAGATAAGTTCCTGGCAGCTTCATGGCGTACACCGACTGATAAGGAGCTATGCCTTGGGATATCAATTGACCAGCATAGGCGTACTCACCCTCGTCTCGTTCCAAGGGCATGTCGCGCAGGCGGAACCTGATCAATGCGAAAGATAGCAACACCAGCGCTATGAGAGCGTAATGCCAATGGGCGGTCCAACGCCTCGCCTGGGGGGATTTCTGACGTGTCTCATGCTTCCGCCTGGATTTGGTAGAAACGGCGGATTTCTCAAGCAGCCCATCTTTCGCGGTAAACTTCATCACGATTGAGAGTGCCTTAGGCTTGCTGGGTTTTCAATGCCGGGAACCTCTTATCTATACCTTTCTATACCTTTGGATACACCCTGGAACAGCCGGGGGAAAGCGAAGCACGCGCTAGCCGCTCTACCCAAGGTGAAAACAAAAAAGCCTCCCTGTGAGGGGAGGCTTTTTTCTGGAGGCAGGCTACCAGGCGTGCGGTCCTGGTCGCCTTTTAAGGGGACGGTGAGGAGCGTCCGTCCCTGATTCTTCACTACGTGCGTGCAACTTGAAAAGAGCCCGCTCAAAGCCTGATGTGGGCTTGAGCGGGACTTCCTTACTTGTTCTGGTTGACGTTGGTGGTGGTGCCGTTCGAACTTGACGCAAGCTGCTCAAGATCGTTCTTCATCAAGCTGACTTCGACGCGGCCGCCGCTCATGCGCTTCGGCTTTTCTTCCGAACCCGTGGTCGGCATCGGTGCATTGCCCATGCCAACTACGTAGATCCGGTAAACCGGAATCTCATGGTTCTCGACCAGGTAACGGACAACCGAATCCGCCATCTTGCGCGAAGTTGCGATTGCACTCTGGCCCTTGCCGGACGAGAAGCCCTGGACCTCGACGATGTAGCCCCGCTGTCCTTTCAGGGGCTCTGCGAGCTGGTCAAGAGCGGTCTTGGCATTCTTGCTCAGAACCGTTTGGCCGGGGCGGAAGCGAATCTCGGTCTGGTTAGTGGCCTTGTACTGGTCGATGTTGTTGACCACGCCTTCGACGGTCGTCAGCCGGGTGTTGGCTTGGGTTGCGGTGTTCTGCGCCTGCGACGCCTTGTTGCCGGCATCGACCGCATGCTGGTCAGCTTCGTTGGCCTTCGCTGACGCCATTTGGATTCCTTGCTGGGCGCGCGAGTCAACGTCTTTGATCATCTTCGAATTCGCAGCGGTCAGCTCATCGAGCTCGTTGACGCGGTCGCGAATCGGCTGGGTCTGTTTCTGGACATACTTCTTGCGGGCGAAGGGATTCACCTTGCCCCAGAAGCCCTGGCGGCTTTCATACTGCAGGGGGGCCTTCCCGGTGGCGGTGTTGCCCGAAGTGGTGGACGACTGCGCAGAGTTATCAGTCGTAGTTGAGCTTGCCGGTTGTTGCTGAGCAAGCGCCGGCAGCGAAAGTAAGAAGGCGACGAACAACGCTACCACTGCGCGATTTTTCATGTTGAACATCCTCCGTGAGGGCCGCTCTTGAGCTGCTCCTCGACTGCACGCCTTGCGCGGGCGTGATCGCGATTTGGTGCGTCCCTGGAAAACGGGGCAGAGTTTCTGTGTGGCCGGACATTCCTTAGACTCTCAGGAGAAGCTTTGTCCGAACCTTAGAACCTGCCGGCCAGCGCTGACGCTACGCCGGACCAAAAACTTGGCGTCTTCTGACCTAAGATGCTGACGCCCGCCCTTATGTATATCAACTGCCGTGCCAAACCGCACCAAACCTAAGCTGTTGATTCATCAGAACTATTGTAGACCTCGGTGGCCTGGGTGACCGCAACTCGCCTGTAAAACCGGGGGGAGTAGGTAAAAACTGCCAGGAGGACAGGCTCGCGGTAGGCGCCTTGAACTCGAGATTTCGGCCCCGGCGGAATTACCCGCAGTGCTTCTCGTACTGCTCGTAGATATAAATGTCGGTCATGCCGGCAATATAGTCGCAAACTACCCGGGCTAGCGGCTCAGCCCCTGCCTTTTCCTGGTAATTGCGGGGGAGCTTCTGCGGATGAGCCATCCAAAGCTCAAATAAGTCGGTAATAATCCGCTCTGCAGCTTCCTTTTCGGGCTCTAGCGTGGGGCTGAAGTAGAGGTTGCGGTGCAAGAAATCCTTGGTTTGACGCCGTTCGGCTTCAATCTCTACGCTCAATCCCGCCAGACGATGCGGGCAGCTCCGGATGTCCTCAAGTGTGGGGCAATCGGCCTTCGTCGCCGATCGAAGCTTCTGAACCTCCAACTTTGTGTTCTCGATCAGGTTCCCCACCCAGCGATCGAGCATTCGGCGCAGAACTTCGTTAAACTGCAGCTTCTTTGGGGCATCAGGGTAGGCCAATTCGATCTCGCCAAACAGCTGCTTAAACAGCGGCACGCCTCCAATGATTTCCTCGAGCGTAAGCAGATGCGCCTCATAGCCGTCATCCAAGTCCGCGGTGTTGTACGCCAGTTCGTCCGTGGTGTCGATCAGCTGAGCTTCAAGAGGAGGTTGCCGGTCGAGCAAATACTCTGCCAACTCGGGAAACTCGGCGGAACTGTAATTCCGCGAGTGCTTGATGATGCCCTCCCGCACTTCGAAGGTGAGGTTGAGCCCGCGAAAGGCCGCGTAGCGGAGTTCGAAATCCTCCACGATCCGTAGAGCATGCAGGTTGTGGTCAAAAAAAAGACCCTGCTTCCGCATCACCGAGTCGAGCGCTCGCTCCCCGGCATGCCCGAAGGGGGGATGCCCGATGTCATGAACCAGCGCAAGCGCCTCCACCAGATCCACACTGAGTCCAAGTTGGGCTGCGATCGTGCGGGAGATCTGCGCGACTTCGAGGGTGTGGGTCAGCCGGTTGCGAAAGTGATCGGAATAACGGCGGGTGAACACCTGCGTCTTGGCTTCAAGCCGTCGGAACGCCCGGGAGTGAATGACTCGGTCGCGATCACGTTGGAAGTCATTGCGGTAGGGATGGGGCGGCTCAGGATGACGGCGTCCGCGCGAGTGCTCCACCGCATAGCTTGCGAGCATGAGTTGAGTGTAGCGAATGAGCACTTCGCAGTGCCAATTACAAGCCAAGCAGCATACAAAAGAAAACGACAGCCGATCGGCTGTCGTTAGAATTCTTACGAACCCGGAGCGCCAAAGGCCACCGGCTACTTCGCGTCTGTCTGCTCCTTTGCCAACCGCACCTTCGCCGACTCGAGTTTCTTCTGGACTTTGGCAAGTGCTTCCTGGTCCACCTCAGGAGCAACCGTCCGGCTCCATTCTGCAACCGCCCTCTCCCAGTGCGTGGCAGCGAGCTTCAGCCGGCCGGTTTTCTGATACAAGTCACCGAGGTGCTCTTGCACGGTCGGGTCGGCTCCCATGACGTGCTGCGAAGCTTTCAGCAGATTGTCTTCGGCAAGATCATACTTGCCCAGCTTGAAGTAGGCCCACCCGAGCGAATCGAGAAATGCGCCGTTAGCCGGTTCCCGGTCAACCGCCTTCTTGATCATGCCAAGGGCTTCCTCCAGATTCTCGCCCCGGTCGGCCATCATGTAGCCAAGATAGTTCAGCGCGGCAGAATTATCCGGTGAATCTTTGATGATCTTGCGAAACAGGTCTTCCGCTTCGGAATATTTTTTCTGGCGCTCGTAGCCGGAAGCACGAAGGAAGGCAATCTCCTGATGCTCTTCGGACTTGGCAGACAGCTGGTCCGCTTTGTCGAGAGCAGCCTCCGCCTCCGGCCAGCGTTTCAGCCGGCTGTACATCATCGCCAGCCGCACATAAATGTCGCGATCCTCAGGGGTACCTTTAATCAGGGATTTCACCTGCTGAATCGCAGCATCGGACTGTCCTAGGTCCGCCATTTGGCTGGCGTAGACAATCTTCAGGTCGCGGTCCTTGGGCAGTTTCTCGGTTGCTTCCTTGGCAACGTCGGTGGCCTTTTGCCAGTCTTTGGCTTCGCGATAGGTGTCGATCAACTCCTGATACCCGCGCTTGGCGCTGTCATCTCCTAGCGGGAGCATCTGCCGGAAGGTGTCAATCGCCTGCTGTTCCTGATTGTTGTCGCGATAAACCGTTCCTAATCGCTCCAGGAAAACGCTGCGATTGTCCTGGTCGTCCTGCGAAGTTTTGTTTTCGTTGGCCTTTAGCAGTCCCTGTAATTGCTGCGCCGCCTCGTCGTAGCGCCCCTGGGTCTGGTAGATCTCGGCAATTCCGTAAGAGATCTGGTCTGAGTCCTTAACCATCGATTGAGCCTTCTTCAGGCTCTGCAGTGCCTGGTCGAGCTTCCCTTGCCGGCGATAGATCTCGGCAATGCGAATGTAAGTGCGAGCGTCCTCCGGGTTGGCGTCGGCGATCACCTGAAACTGCTGCAGCGCCTTTGCCGTTTGCCCGTCATTCAACAATGCCTCCGCCAAGCCGCGGATTGCATCCAGATTGTCGCGGTCCAGTGCAATGGCATGCTGGTAGGCTTCGATCGCTTTCTTGTAGTCCTTCTGCTGGTCGTAGGTTCCTCCAAGCATCAGGTAGAGCTTTGCGGAACGGTTCGCCTCGGGAATGGAAGACAGGGTCTCGGCAGCCTTTGCGGGATCGCCTTCTTCCCCGTAGAACATCGCCAGCGTGGCTACGGCTTCTTCGGAATCGGGTGCCAGCTTGATCGCCAGCTTCTCCTCTTCCTGGCCTTTTTTCACCTCGTTGTTCGCATGATAGAGCCGGCCGAGCATGATATGGTCGTCGACGCTATTGGGATCGAGCTTTACGATCTCTTCATACTGCTGGATCGCGAGCTTCAGGACATTGTCGGAACCGCTGCCACCCTGCATGTCGCCGAGGGAGCGGAGATAAATGTGGCCGAGCAGCCGATGCGCTTCGAGGTTATGGGGATCGCGCTTCAGGATGTCTTGGGCTTCTGAAACCGCGTCGCGAATGCGGCCGGTGCGAGCATAAAGCTCGGCAAGGCCGGAACTCAGGTATTCCGAGGTGGGGTCCGCTTCAAGGGCAAGCCGGTATTCTTCGACAGCTTTGCTCACCAGATCGCTGCGCCCATAGGCAGCCATCTGCTCCTCGTAGGTGTGCGCCAAGGTGAAGTGATAATAGGCAGCCGCGCGGTCAATCTTGGCCGGCGCTTCATTGCGGGCGGGCGGGTTCGCCGGAGGCTCGGTCTTGGGGGTTGAGGGCTGTTGGGCAATAACCAACGTGGGGGACAGCAGAAGTGACGCAAAAAGCTTTTTCATGAATTCCCTATCAATAACGGCCACAAACTCCCAAGGCCTTAGCGATTGGATGCTCAACCGCGGCGGGCGGGTGCTTCGCGTATTTTACGCCTGCCTGCCAGAAGAAGGCCAAACCTTGGTTGCTGGCCTCTGGAAAAGCTCAAGGGTTTTCATGCGACCGGCGGGAGCCCCTCCTCTATATTAAAGATGCTTGTTCTAGAAGGACGCTCGGGCCGCAAGACATGGAAGTCTTTAGTGCCGGAAGTGCCGCACGCCCGTGAACACCATCGCGATCCCCAGCCGGTCCGCTGCCTCAATCGAGTCCTGATCTCTGAGAGAACCGCCTGGTTGAATGATTGCAGTGGCTCCTGCTTTGGCGATTTCCTCCACGTTGTCGGGAAACGGGAAGAATGCATCCGACGCGGCCACCGTACCCTTCAACGGCAGAACTGCCTTATTCGCACCGATCCGGCACGATTCGACCCGGCTCATCTGCCCCGCGCCCACTCCGACGGTCTGTCCGTCGCGTGCATATACGATCGCGTTCGACTTGACGTGCTTGACTACCTTCCAGGCGAAGAGCATGGCTCGAATCTCTTGCGGGCTCGGCGCGCGCTGGGTCACGACTTTGAGATCCGATTCTTTCAATTGGTGAGCGTCTGCATCCTGCACCAGCATTCCCCCGGAGACGTTTTTCATCACCCATCTCTGCGGGTGGTTCTGAATTTCTACCAACCGAAGATTCTTTTTTGAGGACAGCTTCTCAATGGCCCCTGGCTGGAAGCTTGGCGCGCCAATTACCTCCAGGAAAAGCTTAGCCATTTCCTCGGCAGCTTCGGCGTCCAGTGGCCGGTTTACAGCGATGACGCCGCCAAACGCCGATACCGGATCGCACTCGAGGGCCTTTCTGTAAGCCTCGGCCAGACGGGTGCTGGTCGCGGTGCCGCAAGGGTTGGTGTGCTTGATGATCGCGCACACCGGCTGCTCAAATTCCTGGGCCAGGTCCCAGGCAGCTTGCAGATCGACGATGTTGTTGTAGGAGAGTTCCTTTCCCTGGACCTGGCGCCCGTTGGCGACCCCAGCGCGGGATCCATCAGAGTACATGGCTGCTTTCTGGTGCGGATTCTCTCCGTAGCGGAGATCGCCAAGCTTCCGAAACGACAGCCGCAGGGTTTCGGGAAACCCGTCCGCCTGCTGCAGGTGAAAATTGCCATTCGAACTCACTCGTTCCAGAGTCGAGGCAATCGCCGAATCGTAAGCGGCGGTGGTGGCAAAGGCCTTCTGTGCCAGGCGCCACTTGGTATCTGAAGAAAGCGATCCGCCGGAGCCTTCCATTTCCCCCGCAATGCCATCGTAGTCGGATGGAGAAGTCACGACCGCGACGTCGTGAAAATTCTTCGCCGCCGAACGAATCATCGACGGCCCCCCGATGTCGATGTTTTCCACCAACTCCTCGAAATGCACTCCAGCCCTGGCTGCGGTCTTTTCAAAGGCGTAGAGATTGACCACCACCATATCGATCGGGGGAATGCCATGTTCGGCGACGGCAGCGCGATGGGAGGCGTCCTCGCGGCGGTGGAGGATTCCACCGTGGACTTTTGGGTGCAGAGTCTTCACGCGCCCGTCGAGCATCTCGGGAAATCCGGTGATCTCCGAGATGTCTTTGACCGCGATTCCGGAATCGCGCAGCAGCTTGGCCGTGCCTCCGGTCGAAATCAGCTCCACGCCCATGTTGGCAAGCTTACGGGCGAAATCGGGCAAGCCAGTCTTGTCGGTGACACTGAGAATCGCGCGCTGAATTTTCTGGGACATGAGTGCCTCGGATGATTGCCTAGGATTGCGCTGCGCCGGAAGGTACAGCAAGAAATTTTAACGCAGAAGCGGGCTGCGCGTCGGGTTCTCCCTGAGAGGCCAAGAGGCACAGCGAACCCGGAACCCAAAGCTGCACACAACCAGAAGCTTGCATGCGCGACTGCGCAGAATCATGCATACCAATGGTTCTGCGCTGCTGCAAGGACAAATCCAGGAAGACAAGGTGATCGGGGCTCAATCTTTGAGAACTACACCGTGGCCTTGGCCCGCAGCTTCACCTTGCCGTCCTGCACTTCGACAGCGTACTCGACCTTTTCGCACTTGTGCTGCTTGCGGATTTCCTTGGTCTTTTTCTCGACAAATGACTTGAAGCTGTCGAGCGAACCGGAAACGTTTTCGCCGTTCTTCTTCTTGGCCGCGGTGAGTGCCTGATAAAGCCTTTCCACCTTTTCTCCTTCGGCGGTGGTGTCGCTGCATTGCACGACGAACGGCTGGTCCTCGTGATGACCCACGCCGTAGACCTTGTGTCCCTTCTGTTCGTGCTCTTCCTCGCGGACCCCCTGGACGGAAAGCAAGGCGTCCTGCGGACGCCGATATCCCTCTTCGCGAATGCGCGACTTTTTCCGCCACAAGTCGCTATAAATCGCGTAGCGCTGGGCCAGTTCGTTGTAGCGGAAGCGTTGCGAGAAGCTCATGCGCCCGCCATCGGAAAACTTACGCAGCAGCGTAACCACCTTCCACTCCAGGTCGGAAGGAGGTTTTTTTTGCGGATTATTGAAGAAGACCTCGTACTCGATCTTCAGCCGCCTCAGATGCGACTCCAGCAAATTCATTTCTTCATCAACGGTCATGCCATCCCCCGACGAGCCACGCACGACACAGCAGGCCGTAGTTCAAAGTCTATGGGACAGTTGGACGGGGCGGGAGGTACCGACTGGACACGACCGGGAGTGAACTTAAGTAAGTAAGCGAAAACTGCCCAGCAAAATGGGGCAATTCTCGAAGTGGTGGCAAAACTCAGGGGGACGCGAGAATCAAGAAGGAACTCCCGCCAGCCCGTTTATTTCATCGCCATCTTCTTGATCATGGCGATTACCAGCTTGCGATCGCTGTCGTTCAAATTGCCCGAGTAGCGCCGAATCTGGCTCAGGAAGCGGAGTTCATCGTCAGACAACTGCGGAAGGGCTTTTGAGCCGTTGCTGTTCCCCGGTTCGGAGAAAAAATGCGAGAGCGGCAGTTCCATGGCCCCGGCAATTTTTGACAGCGTGTCTAGCGATGGAACCGTATGTCCGTTTTCCACGCGTGAAAGATAGCACCGTAACAGTCCCGTCCGCTTTTCGATGTCGCCTTGCGACATCCCCTTTTGCAGTCGGAATGAACGGATTGTGTCACCGATGTTCATGCTGTCCATGTGAGGAGTCCCGCGAAGGAGTCAGGCTGCATAGTAACCAGAGTAGTACCTGTTGGCAAGCGAAAAATTATGATACTCGCAACAATGTCTCCTGGCCTGAGCGAGATTGCACTTAGCGAATGGCGCGGGAGCAAAGCTGCTTCGTTTCCGCTCACTTTTTCAGGTTCGCTGCGAGAAATTCCACCGTCTTATTCCAAGCGTCCTTCGCGTCCGATTCGCGGTAGCCGGCCTGATTGTTCGGGTTCTCGAAGGCATGCCCGGCATCGGGATAAATCGTCACCTCGATCTTTTTGCCAAGCTGTTTCATTTGTTGCTCGAACTTGTGAACGTCATCCGGGGTAATGCCCATGTCTTTACCGCCAAACAATCCGAGAACCGGCGCGTTGATTTTCTTCAACTCTGCCGGTTCGGTCGCGAGTCGCCAGATGGCCGTAATTAATTACGTCGGCGGCTAGAGTCGGCTCCTCGAGCGCCACATCGAGAGAGTAGCCCCCGCCCATGCACCAGCCCACTGCCCCGATTTTGTCTTTCTTCACATTCGATTGCGATTCGAGATAGTCAAACGCCGCGGCCAGATCGCGCTTGGAGCGGTCTTCGGGAACGCCTCGCATCAACTGATGCGCTTCATCAGGAGAGGACGCCACCTTGCCGCGATACAAGTCGATAGCCAGCGTGACGTAGCCCTGGTCCGACAGTTTCGATGCCTGCTCCTTGACCCAGTCATTTAGGCCCCACCATTCATGAATGACGATGAGTGCCGGGAACGGCCCTTTCCCTTCGGGCGTGTATACCATCCCGTTGACGGTTTCGTCGCCACTTTTGTAAGTGACATTCTTGCCCGCAGCAGCGAAGGCACAAGCCGAAAGCAAGAGTAGAAGAGCGGCCAGAATGGATTTCATGATCACCTCACGAAGGATCTTGCGAAACGTACGGCTGGTTTCCATGGGAGCCCAGATCGAGCCTTGAGCCATCAGCATAGAGCAAACATCTCCGAGCCAGGACTCAAAGAGCTTACAACACTAACTCCATGTACAACGCGCCTTCAATCGGGTTGTCACGGTAGGGCGCGATTTCCTTGAAGCCAAGCTTCCGGTACAGTGCCACTGCATCGCGCATCACCGTCTCCACAGTGTCGAGGCGCAATCGTTGGTAGCCGACGTTCCGCGCCTCGTCAACCACGCGTTCGGCGAGAACTCTGCCCAAGCCCTTGCCGCGGAACTGAGGCCGCACATACAGGCGCTTCATTTCGCAGATCTCGCTCTCTAACTTATGCAGTGCCACACAGCCTGCGATTTCCGAGCCGTAACCGGCGAGCAATAACCGTCCATGCGGAGGAGCGTAGTCGCCTGGCAAAGAGGCAAGCTCGTTTTCAAAGCTCTGGAAACACAGACTGAAGTTCAGGGAATTTGCGTACTCGAGGAATAACTCACGGATTGCGCGGACCTGCTCGGCGGATTCGGCCTGCTGCAGGTAAAACCAGGCGACAGCAGGAGATGCCGGTTTGCGGGAGACATTCATGAGATGCGAAAACCCGAGTCCTCTTGGTTCCCTCCCCTGCCGCTCGGAGTACTCTCGATCCAACCCTACAGCCCCAAAAATCCCTTTTACCCCATCAACATTCCCCCATTCACGTTCAACACGTGTCCGGTGATGTAACTGGATTCCTCCGAGGCGAGGAAGGCCACGCACTGCGCCACTTCTTCGGGCGTACCCACCCGCCCGAGCGGGATCATCTTCAGTGCGCTCTGCTTCAACTCATCCGGCAGCACCGAGGTCATCGCCGTATCGATGAACCCCGGAGCGACAGCGTTGCAGGTGATATTGCGCGACCCCACTTCGCGAGCGATCGCCATCGTGAGTCCGATCAAGCCGGCTTTCGAGGAGGCATAGTTCGCTTGCCCCGCCTGTCCCATCTGTCCAAAAACCGATGTGACGTTGACGATCCGTCCCCAGCGCTGCTTGAGCATCGGGCTGATCACCTGTTGAATACACAAATACGCCGAGGTCAGATTGGTGTTCAAGACCGCATCCCAATCGGCACGCTTCATGCGCATGACCAGCTGGTCGCGAGTTACGCCGGCGTTGTTGACGAGAATGTCGATCTTCCCGAGCTCAGCGATCACCGCCTTGAAGGCAGCCTTGATCTGCTCCTCGTTCTCGATATCGGTGGGAGTCACTCGCGCTTTCCCGCCCGAGGCTGATATTTCTGCTGCCACCGCTTCCAGTTTCTGCTGATTGCGTGCCATTAGCGCCACGCTCGCGCCGCGCTTGGCGAGCTCAATCGCACAAGCCCGCCCAATACCCTGCGAAGAGCCGGTGACTACTGCAACGCGTCCTGTAAGGTCCATGGCTTCTCTTTGCGATCTCTGCGCAGGCCATACGGACTTGCGGTTCGATCTTAGCTAACCCCGTGTGATTGATTCGAAACCGGAATTATAACTGGATGGGGGCGGGAAGATTTTCCTCGCGCGTCTGCCTGATTTCCTCCCGGAACAAGTAACGCAATAATGGTGGGGCAATGACGGTTGTAACTGCGGTCATCAAAACAACAATTGCGTAAGTGGGTTGGGTAACGATTCCCGACTGCAGTCCAACCAGCGCAACGATGAGCGCCACCTCCCCCCGGGGCATCATTCCAATGCCCACCTGCAACACGCTGCGCCAACCATAGCCAACCATCGGCATGCCGCAGCCGATCACCTTGGAAAGGATGGCAAGAACGGAGACGATTGCGGCTGCCACGATGATCTGGCGATTGATCAAGGTCAGATTCAGCCTGGCCCCAATGGCAAAGAAGAAGAATGGTGCAAGGAATTCTGTGATCCCAGCCACGCGCGGGAACAGGTTCCACTGTGGCGCATAGTCGGCAAACACCAGGCCGGCAAAAAACGCGCCGATGATTGCAGCCATTCCGATCTTTACCGCCAGCCACGACAGCAACAGGCAAATCGCCAAAGCGACTACGAGCGAAGCATTTTGAATGGATAGATGCTCGACTCCTCCTTCCATACGGCGCACAATCCGCGGCGCAACAAACATCATGAACAGGGCGAAAGCAACTGCTTCACCGATCAAAACGCCGAGATGAAGCCAATTCACTCCCCCGGATGCAAGCCCTCCGACGAGCGCCAGCATGATCATGCCTAGAATGTCATCGAATACTGCAGCGCCAAGGATGACCTTCGCAGTTTCGCTTGAGAGCAAGCGCATATCGGCAAAGATGCGGGCCGTAATTCCCACACTGGTCGCCACCATGGCGGCGCCTACGAACACCGACTCACTGCTCGGGTTGCCGGCCAGCTTCATATAGGCGAAACCGAGTACGAAGGGCACAATGACCCCCGCCAATGCAACGCTGATCGACTTGCCTCCTATACGGATCAGCTCGCCGGGACTGGTCTCAAGGCCAGCGCTGAACAGCACGAAAATCGCACCCAGGTCGGCAACGGAATGAATGGCATCAATGCTTGGAATCCAGTTCAGGGCGTAGGGCCCGAGCACTGCTCCGGCCAGGATCTCGCCGAGGACCGATGGCAGGCTGAAGCGCTCAAACACCTCTCCTACCGCCTTCGCCGAAACGAAGATGGCAAAAAGTTCCAAGAGCAGTTGCTCGGGTCCGGTGGCGATCACACTTGCCATGCTGTGTGGAGAATATGAAAAGGCAGGGCTGCGCGCAATAAAACTCGTAAGCTGGATTCTGTGAAGGAGCGAAGATCCAAAGCTGCTTGTCAAGCTTTTTCGAGAGGCCAGATCAACACGTCCAACTGCTTGGAGTAGTGCAATAACGGTATTCGGGAGGGAGCAGTAAGTCCGGCAGCAGCCGCCATGGTGTTGATTGAGATCTCTGCCTCTGCATCCTGCAACGGCCAGCGTGCGTGGTGAATTTCACAGCGGAAGACCCTGCCCCTCCAAACTGTATACAGGCAGTAGCGTTCGGAGAACCAATGTTCAAGGGAACCAGGTGCCCGCAGTTCAACCGTGCTCACAGGTCGATACCGTCCTTGAAATTCAGCCGGAGATTCCCTTCGCCAGGCCGTGTAGTGAAACCAGCCGTCGTGCTCTTGCACACTCATGCGGGAGAAATAGTACGGCAGCTTGTAGAACGCCCGGGCTGCCCACACCGCCAGCCGGCTCGCCGCATCGAGACTGAAGAAGTAAACCCCTGGCTTTGAGTCATAGCTCACGTACGTGCGCACGTTCAATTCAGCAAGAGCCGAGCCCCCTGGAATCGGGGGCATGTAACGTCCGCGAATTCCTGACATATGAAATGGAGCAACCGCGACCCAGCATCTTCCGTCGTAGGTGTCGAGCTCTAACTCGGAAGGAACGAGCGCGCGTAGTTGCTCATAGGGGACCGGCCAGTGGGCAAAGAGCAGATCCCTCCAGGTCTGCCGCATAAGCCATAGCCCGGTGGGAAGTGGCCAAGGACGATGCGACACATGTCTGAGTGCGGGATGCATGCGCCTTGCAAATGACTATACGTCAAGCGGCAGCGCGGGGTGGGTACTCCTGCATGGTTCATTTTCGGTGTGCCCGTTAGAATGGCTGCGTGATCTCCAGCGCCAGTCCGGCACCTGCGCAGCTCGACAAGCCTTGGCGGAAGTTCACAGTTCGTGAGCGGATTCTGTTGTGGCTGATCACTTGGACGGCATACCTGATTGTTCGCCTGCTGGGTCCGACCATTCGCTTTGCTGTGTCCTGGGAAGGCGCAAGCCCGAAGAGCCTGGCGGAGCGTCCTTACGTGTATTCCTTCTGGCACAACTGCATGATCGCTGCCATGTATTGGTGCCGCGACCTCGAGGTTCGGGTCATGAGCAGCGACAGCTTCGACGGCGAGTACACCGGCCGCATCATGCAGAAATTCGGATTCGTAAAAGTCCGGGGCTCAAGCTCGAAAGGCGCGGTGCGGGCGCTGATAGGGATGCGCCGGGCCTTGGAGGACGGTTACACGGTGGCCTTTACAATCGACGGTCCGCGTGGACCTCGTTATGTAGCAAAGCCGGGCCCGGTCATGCTGGCGCGGTCAACGGGTTCGCCGATGATGGCCTTCCACATTGCCTTTGACCGCAGCTGGGTGCTGAAGACCTGGGACGGCGCCATGATTCCTAAGCCTTTTTGCCGCGCCTTCATGCGCATCAGTCGCCCCATTGCGGTTCCGCCCGACGGAGATCAAGAGCAATACCGGGCTGAGCTGCAACTGGCTCTTGACCGCGTCCGGATCTTCGCTGAGGAGAATGTCCACAAAGCCGGCTCTCCCGAATTCCCCTTCGGAACCAGCAACCGCGACGAACACTGACAAACACAACACTTGCCGCAAGCGCTCAACTTGCGCGGTTGTTTCGCCGAAGCCGCGACCGATCCCCCTCAGACATTTTGGTGGAAAATGGTTTGAGCCTGATTCGTCCACGGATCCGATCAAAAACCTTCGCCCAACGTACAATACGAAACAGAGAGGTTTTTCCTGATGATCGAAGCCGTCCAGGCGATTCCCGCCAAAGCAGAAGTCCAAAAAAGCTACGAGCTGTTCAAGGCCAAGGGCGTCAAGCTGAACCTTACCCGAGGCAAACCTGCCTCTGATCAGCTCGATCTGAGCAACCAACTGCTCGGGCTTCCCGGTGTCGCGGACTTCACTGCCGAGGGCGCCACCGACATTCGCAACTATGGCGGGCTGCAAGGCCTGATAGAGGTGCGGCGTCTGTTTTCCGGAATTCTCGGCGCGCCCGCTGATCAGATCGTCGTAGCCAATAATTCCAGCCTGGCCCTGATGCATGACTGCATCGTCTACTCGCTATTGAAGGGGACCTGCGACAGTGCCGCGCCCTGGTCCAAACAAGGGGAGATCAGCTTTCTGTGCCCCGTCCCAGGCTATGACCGTCATTTCAAGATTTGCGAAGACTACGGTATTCGCATGATCACCGTCCCGCTTAATGACGACGGTCCCGATTTGGCCGCAGTCGAGCGCATGGTTGCCCGCGACGCTTCGATCAAAGGCATGTGGTGCGTTCCCAAGTACAGCAACCCGACCGGTGCGATCTACTCCGATTCCGTTATCGAGCGCTTGGCCGCCATGACGACGGCGGCGCCTGATTTTCGTCTTTTCTGGGATAACGCCTATAGCGTGCATCATCTGACCGGCGACCGGATTCAGATCGCAAACGTGCTTGAGTTGTGCGCCAAGCACCACAATCCCAATCGCGCACTGGTCTTCGCCTCGACCTCGAAGGTGACTCTCGCCGGCGCAGGCCTGGCGCTGTTTGCTTCGTCAAAGGCAAATGTGAAGTGGTTACTCGATCGCCTTACTCCGCGCACCATCGGTCCAGACAAGGCGAATCAGCTCCGCCACCTCCGCTTCCTCAAGAATGAAGACGAAATTTTCGCGCTCATGGACCGTCATCGGGCATTGATCGCACCGAAGTTTGACAAGGTCCTCGAGATTTTTGATCGCAGGCTTTCCGGAATTCCCGAGGTTTCTTGGACGCGTCCGAAGGGCGGATACTTTATCAGCCTGGAGGTTCCCCAGGGGTGTGCGCGGCGTGTAGTGGCGCTCGCCAAGGAAGCCGGCGTCGAACTGACTCCTGCCGGCTCAACGCATCCTCTCGGCAAGGACCCCGACGACCGCACCATCCGCATTGCGCCGACGTTCCCGGATTTGCCGGAGGTTGCGCTGGCCGCCGAAGGGGTGGCGGTTTGTGTTCAGCTTGCCGTGGCGGAGAAAAGCTCGTAGCGCTCCTGCCAACAGGCGGCGGGGAAAATGGAGTGTCCCCGGGCGATCGGCGAGCGGAAAAGGTCGGCCTTGAAACCGCCAAGAAAGCCACGGTTGCGTCGGGCGAGTGCTAAAATCTCTGTTCCCTGAAACCTCATGCCAGCAATCATTCTCGACGGAAACAAGATTGCCGCTGAAATCCGCGCCGAAGCTAGTGAAGCGGTGAAGGCTATGTCGGCGGCGGGAGTTCGTCCAGGCCTTGCCGTCGTTCTTGCCGGCAACAACCCGGCTTCTGAAATCTACGTTCGTGGCAAGGTGAAGAGCTGCGAAGAAGTTGGCATCTATAGCGAAAAGCACACGCCTGGGGAAAGCGTCACCACCGATGAGCTGCTGTCTCTCGTCGATGACCTGAATCGCCGCAACGAAATCGACGGCATCCTGGTGCAGCTTCCGCTTCCTCCGCAGGTGGATTCGAAGAAGATTCTGCTTGCGGTCGATCCCGCCAAAGATGTCGACGGCTTCCATCCCACGAACGTTGGTTTTTTGTCCACCCAGCGTCCGGGACTGGTGCCTTGTACTCCGGCTGGCATCATGGAGATGCTCAAGCGCAGCGGGATCAAGCTGGCCGGGCAGGAAGCTGTCGTGATTGGGCGCAGTGACATAGTCGGCAAACCGATGGCGATGTTGCTCCTGAATGCAAACCTCACCGTCACGGTTTGCCATTCGAAGACTCGCGACCTGGCCGAAGTCTGCCGCCGCGCCGACATTTTGGTGGCGGCAATCGGCCGCGCCGGCCTGGTGACCAAGGATTTTGTTCGCCCGGGCGCGACCGTCGTTGATGTAGGCATGAACCGGGTTACGGATCCCTCCGAATTCGCGCGGCTCTTTCCCAGCAACGCGAAGCGGGAGGAGACATTCAAGGCAAAGGGTTCCGTGCTCGTAGGGGATGTTCATCCCGAGGTGGCAGAGATTGCAGGAGCGATCACGCCGGTACCGGGTGGCGTCGGTCCGCTAACCATCGCCATGCTGATGTCGAACACGGTGAAAGCGGCAAAGATGCGGCGCGGCAATTTCACGGCCGCCGCAGACTAAGAACATTCGCCCCAGACCCGCCGCGGGGTGCGCTGAAGGTCACCTGCATAAAGTCGGTTTCACGGGATTTTAAGAAGCGCCAAACGAGGGGGATCGGTTGGAGAGGAATTTAGGATCATGATCAAAGTTGGTCTTACCGGCGGTATTGCTTCCGGGAAGTCTCTTGTCAGTGCCATGTTCGCCGAACTGGGCGCGCACACCATCGACGCCGACGAACTCGCGCATGAATTGATGACGCCAGGCCAGCCCGCCTACGACGAGATTGTCGAGAAGTTCGGCGACTCCATTCTCAACCCAGACAAGAGCATTAGCCGTTCCAAACTCGCCGAACTTGCCTTCGATAAGAAACGGCCGCGGATTTACGAGCTCAACCGCATTCTTCATCCCGGCGTAATCCAGAAGTACGAGAAATGGATGGACGACATTGAGAAGCGGGATCCTGAGGCGATCGTCATGCTCGAAGCTGCGCTGCTGCTCGAAGCCGGCCTTCGCCGGCGCTTCGATAAGATCGTGGTGGTTACACTGAAGCAGCAGCAACGCGTGGAACGTTGGTCTGAACGATTCAATCTAGATCAGGAAACGGCCCGTCTTGAGGTCACCCGCCGCATGATGGCCCAAGCGCCCGACGAAGCCAAACTCCAGGCTGCCGACTTCGTCATCGACAACAGCGGCACCATCGAGGAAACCAAGGCCCAAGTGAAGAAGGTCTACGCCACCCTCCTCTCCCAGGCCAAAGCCAAAACCGCCTAGATGGCGGAGAGGGGCTTTTGAAGAAAACAGCGTGTGCTTGCTCTCGGTTTGAGAGCCTGCTTCGACAGAGCGGAATGGACCGAGCGATTAGCCGGGCAGGTCTCTGAAAGAACAATGTAGGTTGTAACCGAGCCGCTCACTTTGCGACTCCCAGCACCTGCGAGTAGCATCTAATCGTTACCATGCAAGTTGCTACCGCCGTATCGGAGCTGAAACCGAAACTCGCCTTCAGCGAGATTCTCAGCTTCGCCTACGACACTTTCTGCAGCAACAAAGTGCGGTTCATGCTAACCGCTATCGGCATGGTGATCGGCACCGCCTCGCTGATCCTTGTAGTCACGATCGGGCTCACCGGCAAACAATACATTCTGAATCAAATCCAGGGCATCGGGGCCAATGAAATTTACGCTGAGTACGAAGGTGGCGCGCAACGCATCACCAATGCCACCCAGGATCCCCTGACCGTGGATGATCTAACTGCGTCCATGCAGGAAGTCCCAGGCATTGTGGCCGCTTCCCCGGTGGTCACGCTGGCGGACCGAATTTCGGTGGGCGAAGGTAAAGAGCGGGACATTCAAATCCTCGGCGTTTATCCCGATTACCGTACCGTCCGCAACCTGGTTGTGCCAACCGGCCGCTTCTTCGATCAAGAGGACGAACAAGCCCACAATAAGGTCGGCCTGGTGACCGATAAGTTTGCTCACGAGATCTATGGTTCTGCCCAAGCCGCGGTCGGCAAAGTGATTAAGCTAAGCGGGTTGCCCTTCACCATCATCGGTACCTTCCGCGAGCGCGTGGATACCTTCGGTCAGACCGAAGTGACAACTAACACCCTGGTCGTGCCTTATTCCGTGGCACGCTACTTCATGGAAACGCCCACCGTAAAGCTGATCTATTTTTCCGTCGCGGATTCTTCGATGGTCCAGTCCGCTACCGACCAGATTAAGAAGGTGATTCAATCCCGTCACCGGGCCGAATCGGTTTATAGCGTCAGCAATCTCACCGCCCTGGTCTCCCTGGCAGAGACGACGGCGAACGTTCTTACCATGGTTCTGTTGGCCATTGCCGCAGTGGTTTTATTGGTCAGCGGAATCGGAATTATGAATATCATGCTCGCCACGGTGAGTGCCCGCATCCGCGAAATTGGAATCCGTAAGGCGCTAGGTGCGACCAATCGTGAGATCCGCTTCCAATTTTTGTCAGAAGCTATTCTGATTTCTGTAGGCGGAGGCCTGCTGGGAGTGATTATCGGCCTTGCGATTCCCTACTCGGTGCGCTTTCTGACCCAGTACCGCCTTCCCATTTCGGGATTGTCCGCCATCGTCGCCATCCTGGTCTCTTCTCTAGTTGGAATCTTCTTTGGGACCATTCCCGCGGCGCGCGCGGCCAAGCTGGATCCCGTCGAAAGCCTGCGGTACGAATAAGTCTCGGTGCCAAGCGATCAGATTCGAGGGGTCTCTAAAGCCAAAAACTGCGATAAAAACAAGAACGCCGGGCTGGTTGGCCCGGCTCTTTCCTTGTCATGCATTCGTGGGGAGCGGCTGGTTGCGTCGTCCCCGCGGATCTTGTTCAACCGCTCGGCGGCTCACCAACCGCCGAATCGTTACATCACCAGCGCGAGATTCTCAAGCTCCTTTTGCAAAACCGGGAGGGCGCAACCCGCCATTTCAACGCGGCTCACGGCGTCAAGGGCTGCTTGGGGCGATACTCCATAACCACGGCCCATCAGGAAAATCTGCACCAGTTCCGCCGCTTCGCGGGAATCGGCCAAGCCCCCTTGGAGCAGGTCATTCCGCAAAGCGGATAATTCGGTGGTTGAAAATCTTTCCCTCATGTTTCACCTCCGACCACCCTGACTCTAAACAATTAGACTCAGCGACACCCACTTTTGTTGCATGCAATTTCTCTGCCGAACTTCAGGGACTTTCCGTAGTTCTTGCCAGAGAAACCGTACATTGACTTAAACCCTTGCCTGTCACTGAAGTTGCTATGGTTTCGGAGGCCACTTTCTCCCAGGCTTTGCAATGCCTTACGGCGACAGTTGAGCGAAACTCCGTCTCAGGGCGACACAAATTGTCAATCCCTGATCGATTCTGGCGTCTCGTTTCGAGACCCAGCCTCGCTAAAGCCGCGCGCGATAACTCATAGTGCGCCGGGGTTTAGAAGCGTTGCTTTCCTTTTATGCAGGTATGGAGGTGAGGAACCGGCGAAGATAGGACGTAGGCGATGGTTGTCGAAAAGCCTGACGGAAGCGGACAACTTGAGGCTGCCGGGAGCTGATTGCTCCCACAGGCCGTCGCCGGCCGCAACTCATGGGTTGAGGGCTAGTTTTCCTGCACCGCCTCATCGACCAGCAGGATGGGGATGTTATCTCGCACGGGATAGACCCGGTGGCACTCGCCGCACTTCAGGCTCTCGCCCGTCTCTTTCTGTACCAGGGGCTTCCTGCAAACCGGACAAACCAGCATGTCGAGAAGTTCTTTGGAGATCATGTTTGAAATTCTACGCCGCGCGATGATTTCTGCATTCCCCATTCGAATCGGCCTGATCTGGCTTAAGAATTCTCTTCCCGGTGCGGGTCGCGATACACTCCAGCCAATGGCTTTTGCCGATCAACTTGGGTTCACCTTCAAGGCTCCGGAACGCCGCATCTGGGCGGTGCGCGACCTTATGGCTGCCGTCCGCACCCATCTTGAACGCGAATATACCGATATCTGGGTCGAAGGCGAGATTTCCAACTTTCGTGCCCACGACTCTTCCGGCCATCTCTATTTCACGCTGAAAGACGAAGATTCGCAGATCAAGGCCGTCATGTTCCGCTCCCAAGCGCGGCTGCTGCGCTTCCGCCCGGACAACGGGATGCACGTCGTGTTACGAGGTCGGGTCACGGTATTTGAGAACCGTGGCGAGCTCCAACTTTCCGTCGAACATCTGGAACCGAAAGGCGCCGGCGCCCTGCAGATCGCCTTCGAACAATTGAAGGCAAAGTTGCAAGCCGAGGGCTTGTTCGATCCGGCTCGCAAAAAGCCCATCCCCGCCCTGCCCCGGCGAATCGGTGTGGTCACCTCGCCTCAAGCCGCGGCTCTGCGCGACATCCTCAATATTCTTCGCAGGCGCCATCAATCGGCCAACGTGCTGATCTTCCCTGCACAAGTCCAGGGGGAGACGGCGGCGAAAGAAGTGATTACCGGGGTGCGTTATTTCAACCGCACCCGCAGCGTAGATGTGATTATTGTTGCCCGCGGAGGGGGCTCGCAGGAGGATCTCGCCGCTTTTAACGATGAGGCCCTCGCGCGCACCGTGGCCGATTCGGAAATTCCTGTCATCTCTGCTGTCGGACACGAGACCGACTTCACCATCCTCGATTTTGTCGCCGCCCTCCGCGCGGCCACCCCTTCGGCTGCGGCCGAACTTGTCATCCGTTCCCGCCAGGAACTGGAAGACCAGATGGCCGCCCTCAACAAACGCTTAGCGCACGCGGCTCGCTACCGCCTTCTGATGGCGCGCCAGATCCTCACCGAGACCACCCAGCACGGCGCATTCGCCCGCATGATGGACGGAATCAACCAGCGCCAGCAGCGCGTCGATGACCTGACGTTCCGGCTGGAAAAATCCGAGCGCCGCCTGATCGAGCTGCTCCGAAGGCGGTGGGAGCGCAGTTCCGCCGCCGTCCGCCACTACGACGCCCGCCGCGTGCTGGCCGGAATCAAACGCGATCTCGCGTCGCATACCGCCACGCTAGCCGCCAACATGAAGGCCGTTCTACTGCGCAATCGCTCTTGGCTTGACCGCATTGAGCGTCAGCTCGAGGCGCTCTCGCCAATCGCCATTCTCGAGCGCGGTTACGCGTTGGTATTCGATTCCTCGGGGAAATTGGTGAAAGACTCCATGCAAGTCGATGCCGGTGAGCGGATCTCCGCCAAACTCGCGCGGGGCCAAGTTACCGCTCGTGTCGAGAAGAGGGACTAACCCCTCTCGCGGGGGAGGGGAATCCTCGCCTGGAAATCGCCACGTAAGTGGGATCCCGATTGACTTACTCGTCCGGCTGGTGTCTCATGAGTCGCCATACCCGGAGCCCTGCGTATGAAACGCCGCTCGTTTCTGAGTTCTTCCGCTGCTCTATTGGGAGCGAGTACCTTGACAGCAGTTTCCGCCGAGACTGACAACGCGCATCAGCATCATCGGCCGGCCGCATCCGTGATGACCGAATGCGCCAATCGGCTGCTTGCGGCGCTCGATGAGAACCAGCGGGTCAGAGCCAGTTTCTCGTTTGACAACGACGAGCGCATGAACTGGCATTTCGTTCCGGACAACACGGCGATCGCCATCGATACTCTGGGGGTTCGGAAAGGCCTTCCCCTTCGCGACATGAGTCCCTATCAAAGGCACCTGGCCGGGGCTTTGCTCGCGGCCGGGCTCAGCCAAACTGGCTACATCAAGGCGGTCACCATCATGAGCCTCGAAGAGGTTCTCAGAGTGATGGAAGGCGACGCCGGCGAGCACCGCAATCCGGAGAAGTATTACTTCTCCATCTTCGGCAACCCTTCCGACTCAGGCACTTGGGGCTACCGCGTCGAAGGACATCACCTCAGCCAGAACTATACGGTCGTTTCGGGAACCGTGGTTGGTGGTCCAAGTTTCTTCGGTGCTAATCCCGCCGAGGTGCGGCTCGGTCCGCGCAAAGGGCTGCGCGTTCTCGCGGCCGAAGACGACCTTGGGTTTGAATTGATTCACACCCTGGATGAGCCGCAGCAGAAGGTCGCCATCGTTGATGCGAATGCTTACCCTGAGATTCTCACCGCCGCCAGCCGCAAGGCCGCGCTCAAAGGCCAGCCATCGGGGATCTCCGCCGCCAAGCTGAACCGCAACCAGTTCGACGCGCTCGTGGCACTTGTCGAGGAGTATGCCCACAACGTTCCCCCCGAGTTGGCCAAACATCGCTTAGAGCAGCTCAATCAGGCGGGCAGGGACATTTTCTTTGCCTGGTCGGGAGGCACCAAGCCCGGGGGGCCACACTATTACCGTGTCCAGACTCGATCTTTCCTGATCGAAATGGACGACACGCAGAACGAAGCCAACCACATCCATTCCGTCTGGCGCGATTTCGCGGGCGATTTCGGGGAGGACCTGCTCGAGAAGCACTACCAAAGCAACCATCACTAAGTAGCTTTGCCGATACGCCGGCAAGCCGGGGCTGAACTAAAATAGTTCTCAAGCTCGGCGAGCGCGCAGAAATTTCAGAGGAGCTGGCTTGATCCCTTACTCCGCCAACTGGCCGCAACTGACGCTAGTCTCGGTGCTCGATATTCTGCTGGTGGCTTTCGTCATTTACGAGTTCCTCGCGCTGATTCGCGGTACCCGCGCCGCTTTGATCCTGGTCGGCGTTTCCGTTGTCATTCTGGCATTCTATTTTTCGAAGGTCGGGCAGTTAGTTACGCTGAACTGGCTCATCTCGCGGGTTTTACCCTATGCGGTTTTCGCGCTCATCGTAATCTTTGCTCCCGAGATACGTCAGGCGCTGGCGCGTCTCGGCCGGCGGCTTACTCTCACCCACAGTACGGGTTCGGAAGCCGACGCCTATGACGACATCGTCATGGCGGCCAACCTCTTCTCGCAGAATCAGACCGGGGCTCTGATGGTGATCGAGCGGGAAATCGGCCTTCGCACCTACATCGAGAGCGGCGTCGCTCTCGATGCGCAGCTGTCGTATGACTTGCTGGCGACCATCTTCCGCCCGAGCGCTCCTCTGCACGACGGCGCCGTCATTATCCGCGGTGATCGGGTATCCGCCGCGGCGTGCTTTCTGCCGCTGTCGATGAACCCAGTGCTCTCGACGCAACTGGGCACGCGCCACCGAGCCGGCATCGGCATCACCGAGGAGACCGATGCCATCGCCATCATTGTTTCCGAGGAAACCGGCAGCATTTCGCTGGCGGTAGGTGGTGCCATTGAGCGTGATCTCACTGTCGAAGAGCTTCGCGACCGCATGGGAACCTTGCTTCGCCGCTACGTTCCGCCGACTCCCCTGCCGACTTCGATGGGCACTCCTGGCATGCTGGAAGATGAATCAGAAATCCCCATCCGCTCCGACTCGCGCTCGACTCCCGGAGGCGGACTATGAGCACCCGAGACTTCTTTCGCCGGCACGTTTTCCATAACCTAACCCTGAAGCTGACATCCTTGGTTCTTGCCGCCGGATTTTGGCTCGCGGTCTCCAGCAGCCCTCCTTCGGAGGTGGCGTTGAACGTGCCCATCATCTTTCGCAACATGCCCGCCGACCTCGAGATCAGCTCGGAGAACATTCCGGGAGCGCAGATTCGCGTGCGCGGTCCTGAAGCCATCGTCCGGCGCCTGCAGGCCTCCGAAGTCAGCGCTGAGATTGACGTCACCGACATTAAATCCGGCGAGCGCACCTTCGACCTCACTCACCAGATCCACGTCCCTGATCGGCTGACGATTTCGCAAGTCGTGCCGAGCGAGATTCATGTTTCCTTCGATGCCCGCGCTACCCGCTCGGTTCCCGTCAAGGCCCGCGTTATCGGCGAAGTGCCTCGCGGCTTTCGAGCGAAGTTCCAATATGAGCCAGCCGTCGTCGAAGTCACCGGCCCCCAAAAGCAGGTAGCCTCCGTGCAGGTCGCCACCACCGACCCTATCGACATTACTGGCGTGGTCAGCGGCATTTCTGTGGCGCGTCATGCTTACGTTTCTGATCCCCTCATCCAGGTTTCGAGTCCAGGTTCGGTGCGCATCACGATTACTATGGAACCGGAGAATCCGCCATCCCAAACGCAGCCACAATGACCACCCGCCAGCTTTTTGGTACGGACGGTATTCGCGGCGTAGCCGGAGACTTTCCTCTGACCCGGGAGAGTGTTTTTCTGATCGGCCGCGCTCTCGGACACAATCTGCGCGTGACCAGCGCCAACCCTCGCGTCATCACTGGCCAGGATACCCGCGAATCCAGCCGTTGGATCGCCGATCGGTTGGCGCTGGGACTACATTCCGTCGGAGTCGAAGTTCACAGCGCCGGCGTGATCACCACCCCCGGGGTGGCTTATCTTGCCCGCTCCGGCAAATTCGACGCCGGTGTCGTAATCTCCGCCTCTCACAATCCCTGGACCGACAATGGCATCAAGGTTTTCTCGGGCGATGGGTTCAAGCTTCCCGACGCGCGCGAACTTTCGATCGAGCACGAAATTTTCTCCTTGCTGGGGAATCCCAGTTCGCATCCCGAGCCTGCCACCGAGCCCGCTCCCAGCTTGCCCGGAGAGCACATGCTGCGCTCCGCCTACGTTCAGTGGCTCGCCTCCGATGCCCACAGCCAGTTACGCAATCTGCGCGTGCTGGTGGATTGCGCGAATGGCGCTGCCACCGCCGAAGCCCCCGAACTGTTTCGCGCGTGTGGGATTCAGGCCAGCTTCATTCACGCCGCGCCGGATGGGAAGAACATCAACGAAGGCTGTGGCGCGCTGCATCCTGAGAACGTCGCCCGAAACATCGCGGCCAGCAAGGGTGCCTACGATCTCGGTGTCACCTTCGATGGCGACGCCGACCGCGCCCTGTTCAGCGATGGCCAAGGTCGCGTCGTCAACGGCGACGCCGTGCTTCTGATCTGTGCCCGCGATATGAAATCCCGCGGGGTTCTCGTTGGCGACGCCGTGGTCGCGACCACCATGTCGAACATGGGTTTGGAAATCGCGCTTCGCGAGTCCGGTATTCGCATGCTGCGGGCCAACGTTGGCGACAAATACGTTCTCGAAGAAATGATCAAAGCCGGGGCCATTCTGGGCGGCGAGCAATCCGGCCACATCATCTTCCGTGATGGCGAAGCCACCACCGGAGATGGCCAGCTGACGGCTCTGCGCGTCATGGAAGTCATGGCCCGCACCGGGCGAACCCTGGCCGATCTCATCGACGACCTCAAAGTTTTTCCCCAGCGCATCCAGAACGTTCGCGTGCGCGAGAAAGTTCCCTTCGAAGAGGTTCCCACGATTGCGCATGCCATCTCTGCCGCGCAGCGCGAGCTCGATGGCAACGGACGCGTGGTCGTCCGCTACTCCGGTACCGAAGCCCTTGCCCGCGTAATGATCGAAGCCGAATCGCAAGAGAAGATGAACGCTCTTACCGAGTCGATAGCTGGAGTCATCAGAACCGCGCTGGGTGCCTGACGGCCTGCTCTGGTGGTTCAAGGCGGTTTGAAAGCGTGCGGGAACGGCCTCGTTTTCCGGAGCACGATTCAAGGCGCCAATCGTCCTCACCAAACTGGTAAACATCCCCTTGCACTCTGGCGAATCCAGTGATATAAAAATAACACCGTCGAGAGCAGGGAAAACCTTCCGCGAGGGCGGAAGGCGAAGTGGCAAGCCGGGCTGAAGTTTTGAATCTCTCGCAATTTGTCCGGCATCTAAAGTTTAGATACCAGCAAGCGCAAGAAAACGCTGGAATTAGCCTCGGCCACGGGGCTCGGATTCGGGGACAGAGCTTCCCGAAGGGTTTGAAGCGGCATTCGCAAAAACCTCCAAAAGATCTTTTCTTAACCTTTAGTCTTCCGACTCGGCTCGTGCCGAAATTTTGAGTTCTTGTCCCCAATGGGGTGTGGCGCTGGAGCGAGGAGGAAGATGTATTCTGCTGCGTGCGAACGCGGGTTCTGTGGAAATCCTGTGAACCCGGCGCGTTGACAGCTCTTCAGCAGAATCGTTACGTTTAAAAGGTTTCGAGGACGGCCGGATCCGCTTAGGTGGACCGGCTGGACTGAAGCGCCCCGCTCAGGCGGTCGCGATTTCGGTCTTTGACAACTTGGTTGAACGTGCCAGTCGTGAGATGAACTGTTCGAGTTAAGTTCGAACGATCTCACAAAATTAGCTAGCGGTTGACCTCCGTCGACGCTGGCGAGTCGCCGTGGTTTCGGCCACGGTGGCGAATTTGTTCATTCCGAACAAATTTCAGGTTTCAAACGAGAGTTTGATCCTGGCTCAGAATCAACGCTGGCGGCGTGCCTAACACATGCAAGTCGAACGAGAAAGTGGAGCAATCC
>Ga0207667_10000317_pt1 | contig 67128 bp, 61 predicted proteins | sample KBSCornC52_FD_184301 | JGI IMG/M metagenome (GOLD analysis project Ga0207667, IMG submission 184301) | Corn rhizosphere microbial communities from Kellogg Biological Station, Michigan, USA - KBS Corn C5-2 (SPAdes) (version 2) | ecosystem: Host-associated > Plants > Roots > Rhizosphere > Soil ... | reverse complement strand
TTGCCGCTTGCTCAGCCATAGACTCCATTCTAAGGCGCGGAGGGGAAGCAGGAGCGGATGCGCGTGGGAATGAGAAGGGAAAAGGCAGAGGCAAAAGCAGATTCCCTTCGGGAATGACAACCAAAAGGGCAAAGGCAGAAGCAAAGGCAAAGGCAAAAGCGGATTCCCTTCGGGAATGACAACCAAAGGGGCAAGGGCAACAGCAAAAGCAAAAGCGGATTCCCTTCGGGAATGACAACCAAATGGGGCAAAGGCAACAGGTTATTTGCTGCGCGGCTCTTCCGGATTGGGGGTGTCGGCGGGTTCGTCCTCTACGAGGTCGGTGGAGTCGCTGAATTCCGCGGGGGCGAAGGGGTGCGGCGCGGTGGGGCCGGCGCCGATGCTCTCGCCGGCGGACTGCATGGTCTGGCCTTTCATAGCACCCATGACTTCGAGGTCCATCATGAGCTCGGCGAAGCGGCGAGTGGCCTTGTCGAGCTGCTCGATGTTCTGGCGGATCTCACGGTAGCTGCCGGCGGCGAGTGCGGCCTTGAGCTGGGTTTCGGCGGCCTGGATGCTCTGGAGCTCGTCGGGCGAGAGCTTCTGCCAGGCGGCGTGGGCTTTGCCTTTATCGACGGCGCTGAGGATGGTTTCGGCCTCGTTCTTCGCCTCGATGAGCTGGCGGGCTTCGATGTCGCCCTCGGCGTTGTCGAAGGAGTCGAGGATCATGGACTCGACCTGCTCGTCGCTGAGGCCGTAGGTGGGCTTGACCTCGATTTCGGCCTCTTTGCCGCTGCGCTGCTCGCGCGCGCTGACGTGGAGGATGCCGTTGGCGTCGATGAGGAACTTGACCTCGATGCGGGGCAGGCCGGCGACGATGGGCGGAATGCCCTTGAGGTCGAAGCGGGCGAGGGAGCGGCAGTCGCGGGCGAGCTCGCGCTCCCCCTGGAGGACGTGGATGGCGACGTTGGTCTGGCCATCCACGCCGGTGGTGAAGTGCTCGGTGGCGCTGGCGGGGATGGTGGAGTTGCGCTGGATGATTTTGGCGACGACACCGCCGAGGGCCTCAATGCCGAGCGAGAGCGGGGTGACATCGAGCAGCAGCAGGTCTTCAGTGGCGGCCGATCCGCCGGCGAGAATCTGCGCCTGCACGGCGGCTCCGAGCGCGACGACCTCGTCGGGGTTGAGCTCAGTGTGCGGCTTTTTGCCGCGCGCGGAGAGCTCGAAGACTTCATCGACCAGCTTGCGTACGGCGGGGATGCGGGTGGATCCGCCGACCAGCACGACCTCGTCGATCTGTGCGGGGGTGACGGCTGCGTCCTTGAGCGCCTGGCGGCAGGGCGCAGCGGTGCGGGCGATGACGCCAGCGGCGAGCTGCTCAAACTGGGCGCGGGTGAGCTCGCGGGCGTAGGGCTTGCCGTTGGGCAGCGTGAGCTGGATCTTTGCGGAGTCGGCATCGGAGAGCGCGATCTTGGCTTCGATGACGGCCTTGCGCACGGACTGGACGAGCTCGCCCGAGGGTTGTGCGGCGAGGGCTGCGGCGCCGAGCTCGGAGTCGCCGCGGATGTCGTCGAGCGCGATGGCGATGAGCACGTTGTCAATGTCGTCGCCACCGAGGTGGGTGTCGCCGCCGGTGGCGATGACCTCGAAGATGCCCTCGTGGAGCTTGAGGATGGAGATATCGAAGGTGCCGCCGCCGAAGTCATAGACAGCGATGAGGCCGTCGCGGTTCTTGTCGAGGCCGTAGGCGAGGGCGGCAGCGGTGGGCTCGTTGACCAGGCGCAGGACTTCGAGGCCGGCGATGCGGCCGGCATCCTTGGTGGCCTGGCGCTGGGCGTCGTTGAAGTAGGCGGGGACGGTGATGACGGCCTTGGTGACGGGCGCGCCGAAGAAGCGCTCCGCGTTGCGCTTGAGCTGCTGCAGCACGTAGGCGGAGATTTCGGGTGGCGTGAGCTGGAGGCCGCCGACCTCAAGCTTGAGCACGTCGCCGGGCTGAAGGCCGGAGACGAGTTTGAAGGGGAAGAGGCGGAGCTCGTCCTGGATGTCTTCGACGCCGCGGCCCATGAGACGCTTGGCGGAGTAGACGGCGCTGGAGGCGTCGGTGAGCAGCGTGGAGCGGGCGGCGTTGCCGACGACGAAGCCGCGGTCTTGATCGAAAGCGACTACGGAGGGGACGAGCCGGTCGCCGTCCTCGCCGGGGATAATGGCCGGCTGGCCGCCCTGCATAAACGCTACCAGCGAGTTGGTGGTGCCGAGGTCAATGCCGACGACCCGGTTTGCGCTGTCTTCCGCCATGTCGATTCCGTTTCTCCTGCGGGCTGGATGGCGCGTGCCGCACCGCCGATCCACCAACGGCGTGGTTGGATGTGCTCAGCGCGCGCGGGTTCAGCCCCAATCTCCATTGTCCTATATCCGGAGAGAGGAGTGTGGGGCGGCGGGAATGGTGCAGAGTGATCGAGAGCTATAGCAGCGCGATGCGAGGGGTATCAGGCCCGTACGACCTCGTTGACGCCGCTGACGAATGCAGCGGGATCAAACTCGCTGCGCACCACGTCATCGGGACAGTGGCTGATGATGGCGACGCGCCAGTTGCAGACAAAGGCGACCTTCTGCTCCGGCTTTACTCGCTTGAGCAGCGCACAGAACTCATCGGCTGCTTTGAGATCGCCCTCGCTTTGTATGTCGATGAGGACGAGATCGTAACGAGTGCTCTCCAGGATCTCTCTGGCGTTCTCGTAGCTGTCGGAACTGGTCACTTCGTATCCGGAGACACGCAGAATCTGGTCGCGGACGGTGCGGAGAATGTCCCGGGGGGAGACATGGAGAATGGAGGGCTTCGCAGAGCCGGTAGAGCTTTCCTGGGTATGCACGCAAACCTGCTTTCACACCCAATGCCGGGGAAACTGCTGCCAGTGGGGATGCTCACTATTTTACTCCGGAGCAGGCCAGCGGGCGAGGCAATCTGACATGGCGGCGCCGGGAGGCACGGGTATGCCAAGCGCGAATCCGGCTTGGTTGTCGACCGCACGGAGGGCCTATTTTTAGAACCGGGTTGCAGATTCAGGCGGCGTCCGCTGCCCTGCCGCGTTCTGACCCGGGAGGCCGCCCGTGGCCGAGAATGGAGCGCATTGCATCCAGATGGGTTCGTATGGAAGTGAGGTGCTGCTGCAACTGCGGATTTTCTGCGCTGGGCCCTGCGGAGGGGATAAAGCGGTCCAGCAGGTAGAGGAGGTTGTACAGGCACTCGAGCTTATCGCTGAGAGCGGAGTCATCGGATTTGGGGAGGGAATCAGGAATGCGATGCTGCACCGTCGAGGTTCTCCTTAGGCCCTAGGATGCTGATGATTTTATTGGAGGTAAATAGATGAGCCAAGAAGTAAACGGTATCGAAGCTGGGAGGGATAAGGTCGGCTAGGCAATAGACGCTGGGATTTATCTCGTGGCAAAATATTGGGCGGCTGATCCCCCTTGCTTCTGAATGGAACCGATTTCCCAAGGAAGGCGCTTGAACGTTCTGTTGCTTGCGAACGACTCGCTGCTGCTGCAGACGCGTGCGGCGGTGATTCGGTCCACCGGCGCTCGGGTGACGGCGTGCCGGGAGAGAAGTTTGCAGCCGGGGCGGCCGGACCGGAGTTTGCGGTGGCGGTGCTGTGCCATTCGATTCCTCGTCCGGAGCGAGCGCGATACATGAAGCGCATCGCGTCGCTGTGGCCTGAAATCAAGCTGGTGCAGCTGGATATCTTTGGGCCGAAGGAGGCCTCGCTCGTGGAAAATCCAGTGGTGATTTCGAGCGAGCCAGAAGCGCTGGTTACCTGCCTGAAACGTGTGTGGGAGACGGCGCAGCTTCCGCGTAAGGCTGCGGTTGATTGAGGGCCTGCAATGAGGGTGGATTTGAATGCTGCTTGAGTGCAAGACGAAGCGGGAACACGTGCACGAGTGCGCGTCCGAGTGGTAACGGAGGGAGTCTCGGGAAAGCGTTCGCGCACGGATGCGAAGCTTTGCGGGTTGCCACTGCAGTTGGGTAGAATGAAGCTGGAACGCCGATGTAGCTCAGTTGGTAGAGCAACTGATTCGTAATCAGTAGGTCAACGGTTCAAATCCGTTCATCGGCTCCATTCCCTTCGACTTGCGCAGCCCGTTAAACCACTGATACTTCTAGCCGTGGCTAGACTCACATATAAGCCGCTGCGCGCGGAATCACCTGGCCCAAATCCCTGTTTGTGCCGTCTTGTATCAAGATGTTGCCGTGTGTACGTCACACTCACGTCACACAAAGACGAAAACCGGGCGCCTCGGGCGGTCTTCAGCTCCGGGCTCTCACACGATGCGCAACCGTGATGTCTGCCAACTGGAACCCTCGGTTCTGCAGCGACAGGCGCATCTCCTCCCGCACGGGTGCCGCCTCTTCCAGATCCAAGATCGTCATGATGAGAGAGAAGGGGACACCGTCTGTGGGGAAGACTACGCCGCCACGAACCAAACTTTCCAACGAAAGTTTCCAGTTCGAGCTCGCGCCCCGGCCATTGGGCATCGACGCATAGTAGCGCTTTATCGGCGACCACTTGAGTCCTGACCGGATGAGCGAACTCTCAGATTTGCTAGTTCCTTGCGCGACATCAGATCCGTCGTGAGAAAGTCTGGACTCCCAGTTGCTTACACCGGTCTCGTCCTCCAGCTTTTCTTGATGAAGATAGGCCTCGAGTTGCACTCTTATAGCCTCGTCACGATGATCCGGGTCAATCGGCGGAGTGTAGCTGAGGGTGACCTCGATCTTTCCACGGCAGGCCCCTTCCGCCGTGACCAATGATTGCGGCCAGACAAACGGAAACTCTAGGCGCTGCTTGGCGAGCAATACATCGTGAAAAAGAAGTGTCACGGAGTGTGGTGCGTCGTGCAAAATCTGATCTGCGGACGGAGGCACGCCGAATCCTACGAAGTCTCTCGCCACGGGGCGCAGGACAGCACGCCCAAAGGCAGCCGGCCTCTCAGCCCTATGGATGGGAAGGGCCAGGAGGGTTTCGCGCGGTGCGACTCGAGCGAGCCTCTGATCTAAGGTTGCTAATGTTGCGGAGAACAGCGGAGCCGCGAAGCTGCTGCCACAATTGTCGGTGGTCTCGCCAGTCGTCGTTAGCGACATAAGACCGGTGGTGGTAGTTGCGGGGGTTCCGGCGCCTCCAAGATGAACTAGCTCCGGCTTCCGCGCGCCACCTACTCCCGGCCCGCGTCGCGTATAGGTAGTTGGCATGAAGGCAATATGTCCGGGAACAGATGGCGGATTGACCGCTCCGACCGTAATGCCGAGGACGTGATCCGCCGGGGCAGTTATGTTTTGATCGTAGCCCCCGAACCCCGCCAGCATCGCGATCGCATCCTGCGCCTTCTCGGGCCAAGGAGGACGGCAGCCGAGCGCATCCAGATTTCCCGAAGCGACCACAAAAACCACATCATTGGCGCGCGCCATGCGATCCAGACGATCGGCCGTCAGCGAGTACGCGAGCCTTCCAGATCGAGTACCCAAGCGAAAACTGAGATTAAAAATCCGCACCCCAAAGTCACGCTTCGCGACTTTTACCTTTTCGTCCAACGTATCAAAAAGGTCTTCGATATCCGGATAGTATGCGTGTCGCAACTCCATTCGAGGAAAGAGATCGAGATCGTAGATCTTGCATCCTCCAGGCTCGATTGCCTCACTTAGAGCTGGATTCAACGAGCTTCCAGCACAGATAAGACCCGCAATGAAAGTTCCATGGCTTTCGTCGCGATCGACGGATGGGACGAGGCCGGCGTCACCCACCTTCCAAGAGCCGATGGCCGGATTCGATGCCACCCCGCCGTCGATTACTGCGACGACCGGGTAGTCGGCTCCGTCGGCTGGCGACGGCACCGCCGCCGACTTTAGCCGGGGCGAACCCCCGCTTGGGGAGGTCTCCAGAAGAGGGGGCAATTCCACAGAGCGTACCAATGCTTGGCTAGCTAATATCGCGAGCAGTTCGGTATGTCGCGCCAGGCTTGTGTCGACTGGAAGACCCCGCATACCTTCCGCCAATCCGGTTTCTGCTATCTCCAGCGCTCGACCGTCCGGCAGAAATGGCAACTCAATCTGCCGCCTTGGGTCTGCGAGCAGTTGGATCGATAGAGTGAGGCTTGGCTGCCCGAATTGAGTGGTTTGCACCGACGGCAAGAACGGACGAATGAGCAAGCCCCCTCCGAGGCCTTGCAAGCTGCTGCGCAATCTCTCAATGAGGCTGTCGGCGGTACCTATACCGACCTTGCGATTGGGTCGGAATAGCTCCACAATGTACCCACCAATCGCATTCGGTTGACGAAACCATGCGACGGCCTCCTCCGCCGAGAAACGAACCTTATCAGTCGCCCCATAAAGCTGAATGTCGTCCACTCCACCCACCTCGCTGCGGTATCGTGACACCGCTGGCTCTAGGGCTCCCGTGTTCTTGTTCTCCTTCATTCGCGGCGTGGGTTCAGCCTTCGTATCGATAATTTTGGCAAGACGGTCGAGTGCGTTAGCCGTCGCCTGAAAGAGCATCTCACCCACACCCTCGCCTCCCACTAGCGAGAATTGATTGGCTTCAGTGAACAAGCTGCCAAGCGGACGATGGCTCTTTGCAAGCGCCGCCTCTCGCTGTTTAACCTTGATGAAGCCCGCAGGCTGGCCACTGCGGCGCATTGCGTCAGCGACGCTAATCACTCGACCATTGATCCTAGCCTTGTGCGCAGCAAATCCCCGATCATTGCCGGCGAAGAAATCCTTCGCTCCGCCGCCGAACGGCTGCGCTTCCTCGATTTCAATAAATCGCTTCGTGTCCAGAAACACTTGGATGGGCCGCGTATCCTGCCTTCTCTTAGCCATGGTGGATATCCTCTAAACGCGGATTCAATTCCCCGGTTCGCTTCTTTCGCCTCGATATTGCACTCTGCGAAAGCCCCAAAAGGGTCCCGATCTCCGCTTGTTTTAGCCCTTGTAGCTCAAGTGCCGACGCGAGCAGACTCGTATTTCCCGTCAGGAGTTCCGCTCTCTTCGCATCGAACAGACGGACGTTCAGTAACGCCTGTCTGCGAAGGCTTTCAAGAATCATCGGGCCGCGTTCATCTTCCGGGGTGGACAATCGCGCGGACTGGGCGCCATCGGTCCGCTTGCCATGAAGAACCAGGTACCTTTTTCCGGCCTCAACAAGCATCTCGATATCAGCACCACTCATTCCTTCCGTAGCCCAGACGAGCAACCTGAGTTCGGGATCCCGTAGAACGAGCGGCTCCAGAAAATGTATGAGCAATAGCTCTCTAGCGTCTTCATCTGGCTTTCCAATTGCGATCCTTGAATCAAACCGGCGCCACACCGCGGGGTCGAGAAGGTGTTCATGATTCGTCGCAGCTAAAGTTACCCCTCGTCCATTGCGGCTGTCGAGACACTGGAGCAAGGTGTTGACGACGCGCTTGATTTCTCCGATTTCTTGAGCGTCATCCCTTGCTTTGGCTACTGCATCGAATTCATCGAGGAAAAGAACGCACCGATACCGATCGGCGAAATCAAACAAGGAACCAATGTTGCGCGCTGTCGTGCCCAAGAAGGAAGACATCAATCCGTCGAGCCGGACCTCCACACACGGCAATCCCAGTTGCCCAGCTAAATAGCGGGCGAGCTTCGTCTTGCCCACCCCGGGCTCCCCATAGAGCAGGCAGCGCATGTGGGGCCTTGCACCGATGCGCGCTAGCTCCTCACCTTTTTTCCATTCATCAATGAGGTCAGAAACGGCCGCGGCTAACGCTTTGTTTAGGATCGGCTCCTCGTACCGGTTCTCTGAGGGAAAGATAATTCGCGCCAATGGCGTTCCGGTCTCGCGATCGGTCGGAACTGGGGTCGCAGCGGACAAAATCTCACCGGGGAGCTGCTTGCGGGCCGCATCCGCAGTGGCCCGCATTTCGCTCATGGCGAGTGGGGCCATCGCGTGCTTCCGTCCCGCCCTGGCCAGAAGCCGAGCCAGCTTGTCTGCTTGGCCCCTGTCAGAAGACTCCAGAACACTCTTCAAGCGGTCAATCTGCTGCGCAGCCCGAGCCCCATCGGCATCCAAAGCGATGCGCGCGAGAACCAAAATTATGTCGAAGTTCTCCATATCTATGCACAATATAACTACTACTATGAGTTTTTGCAATAAAATATGCGCAACAAGTGTTAGTATATGAGTGCCAAGAGCACTCTATATGCGTCCCCAAAAACCAAGACTGGATGCAGTCAGATAGCCGGACGATGAGGAGCGCGGTTCTACACGAAGACGGCCGTTCCGGGGTGGAACTCGTGGACTGCTCTAATTGGTGTTTAGCAGCTACTTCGTCTTTTGTTGTGAAGGGTTCGCTTCGTTGCTAGGATTTCTGTCCTGCGCGCAATCAGCGGCGGCTTCGCGAGCGATGAACCTACCTGCCGTAGCAGAGCGTTCAACCGAAGTGGTCGCACCGTGGACAGCTTCGCCCCGTACCACTTTCGATTCCGTTCTGGCGGCAGTCTCCGCGTATATTTCCGGAACGTAGCCTTCCCGCACCAAGCGCTCGCTGCGCGATTTGGAGGCGAGAGGCGAGAAGTATTCCTTGGTTGCGGCACGGGCACTTCGCCTTGTGATTTCCCAGAACGTCGGCTTTTTTATCATTCCGCTGACTCCCGCCACGCTTGAAACTCTTCTACCAATGGTTTGATGAGCGTCCGGAGGAATAGGAAGCAATCCACTGTGGCGAGTGCGTACGCCATGAACTCGATATCCCATCTAATCCAACGGCTGAGTACATATCGCTCCACCCACCAACGCCGCTCAAACCAATGCAGCCCCAAGTCTATGGCGACTGCAACCGAAGCAATCAAAAGAAAGTAGGCAGTGTGTACGATCACGTGCACCAACGGATCCCATAACACCGCCCAAACAGGTAGCTCCGCGAAGTCCTCGTGCTCCTCATCTTCTTCCAATATAAGGGCTTCCTCTTGAGGCAATGCTTCAGCTCTCCTGATAGCGTCCCGCATTTAGCGCACTCTTTAGTTTGGGCCTGCGATGCAATATGCCCTTCATTATCATCCCCATTGCGATTGCGTAAGAATACCCCGCAGCCGGCTGAACACCTGAGCGAGGTGGACGCATTCAAACATTTGAATGGCACCGCACCTCCTTTGCACGTGAAGCCTACCGGCGATGCTTAAACCAGCTCGGCTTTTTCGGACGTCAATTCCCGGAGGAGATCTAGGCCAGCGGCACCAGGCCGAACCCGCGCCTGGGCTTTTGTGGCTTGTCTGGTTCTCGTTCAAGGGAACTGAGGGCACGTTTCACGACTTCGTCGACCGAATACTGTGGGCCCGTCTGGGAATAGATGCGGTCGATCCGCATACCCGGCTCGAGTGCAATCACGGCGCTCACCTCGTCCAGGTCGTAAAATACTGCGGTCCCCCCGCGCACTGTAAGTCTGTGCGCGCAGATTGTCTCGATGACTTCGCCATTCTTGCGGATCTCGTATTCGTACATGGGCGGAGACTACCATTTCGCAACTCTCCTTATCTTCGGTATTTTTGAGGAAAACTCGCCCAGACTGGTTAACGAGAGGGTGACACGCCGAACTCGTTGGACGACCATTGGAGATCCGGATCGAGCTGCGCGACCCACGCTGTTCTCGGCGTCTCTCTGGGCATCTAGCCATATCGCGCACGTGAAGCAAGGGGTCCATCGTTGGTCGCTGACCGTGATGCCCCAACGGCTGCCCAATCAAATCGCTTAACACGTGAGCGGGGTCTTCGGGCTGGTGAGGCGTAGCCAGGGATGCAGTCGATATAATCCCGCGCACTTCAACTCGAGCGCACGGGCCTGCGATCAATAGGCACCGATCAAAGAGAAGGTATAAATTTTGCCGGAGCTTGCCATATTCTTTTCCGAGACCGTATCCAGCGGTGGGAGAAATCCGTATTCGCCCTTGCCGACTTCGGCTGGTACAACAACCTGGTAAACACGCGGGCCTAACTTCTTACTCGTGAAATCAAGCCTGTCGCGAATGGCGCCACCTGACACGTGAACGACACCCCCCGTCAAAGAGCGGAATTCTCGACCCTCTTTGGTTTCGTGGAGTCTCAGCAGTTGGTACTCGCCGGGTGATCTTCCCTCAGGGACATACAGGATGAAGGTGGCGGGACCATGCAGGTCAAGATGGCTTTTTCTCCCGCCCACAAGGCCATTCAGGTCGCCTTTGATCACACCCACCGTAGCAATTTGTTTTAGAACCCCGCCCGTTTTGAAATTTACCACCTCTGCATTGACCTCTTGCCACGAGCCGCTTCCGGTTTTGTAGTAAACCCCAATACTGTCCACTTCAAGCGGAATGGGCGGAGGAGTAGGGGCTACGGCGAGCGGCCTCGGTGCTTGGGCCGGCTCTGCTGGTGGGGCGGGGAATATCACTGGCTTTTCGCTTGCATTTTTCGCGTTCTTTACGACCATTGCTGCAACCACCTTGTCGCTCGCACCGACTCTCTTCAAAGCGATCAGACCACTCGTCGAAGTATCGTAGTAACCCCGAGACTGGTTAATAGTTGAAATGATCACGTCCTCTGAAATGCCAGCTTTCAGCAGAGTGATGATGGAATTGTTATCAAGTTGTTTCTGCGCGACAAGCATCGGGCAAATGAACAAAAAGCAGAGGGTCAGCATTCTCTTGCGCATAGATCTCCTTCTTGATGCTCGTCGAGGGGAGAGTCGAAAAGAGCAGCTGTATGACCGGTTCGAGGATTTTACTGCTTCAAAGCCCGGCTTCCAATAGCTTTAATCGAATACTGGGCGGTATGCCCACGCGGCGCCACAGTGATCATCGTGCATCGAGCCACTGTTCTTTCTGCACCGTTAGATCCCACCTGGATCCAATTACGCGACTAAAGACTTCAGCGGGATGCACGCACTCAAACATAGAGTGCCAGCCGCCCTGAGCTCTTGAGGCGAATTGGCGTATGCAGGTGACGTAATCCCGGGGGCTCAACTCGAGGGCTCGCGCGAGAGCCTCAGAAGCGGGGTGGACGCTCTTCGGAGGGCTAAATCCCAATTCTTCCGCCGCCCCCTCATACCGCTCGGGATGGAGCAGCTTGTCCACCAGAGATCCCGTTTCGTCCCGCAGTGGCGCCCTAAGGGTTCGCAGATACCATGAGCGCTCCTCGGCTTCGGAAATAACTCTGACAGCCTCGTTGTTCCAAGGTGTAAGATCCCATGCCGCTCCGGCCGCTTTCGCGCGCGCGAACTCAATCCCGGTGCGGACGAGACGATCCCGAACCGCGCGACTCGCAGCTCTGATCACGTCAGTCTCCGTGACCGTCAATCCAGCGAGGGTCGTCTCCACAAGATCCTTGGCCGCCTCGGTGAGGTCACCTTGCGGAGTGAAGTACACCGCGCGTTTACGTGGGTCCACTAGCCCTCCACGACTCAGGATGGCTGCTATGTCCTTAGCGCGGATCCGCATGAATTCCCGCGTGCTGCAGCCATCGGGAAGGGATTCCACCAGCCGTATCAGGTCGTCGACTATCGCTGGCGTCATCAGCCGTGCCAAGCTTACCGACTGTTCCGAGAGGCTCAGGCCTTGACCCGGATCCCGGTTCATCTCAAGCCCGTAACGCGCCAGTTCATCCGCGTCATCGACAAGCTCCTGCATAATCCGGACAAGCACAGGCGCCCCGTGCTTCGCCGCCTCGATCGGATCGAAATTGAAATGCGTTGCGCGATCGAGGATCCCCTCCCTGACGTGGTCGTAGGTACCTCGGCCGATCGCCAGCCGGATGCTTTGAGTTCTCCCGTTACCCGAGATGACAACGCCGTCGGGCCTCACAATCGGCGGCCCATCTACGGGCAGCACGCTGTCAGTCAACAGTTGATAGGGATCGAGGCTGTTCGCGCGAATCTCAACGGCGTGCTGCAGCTCAAATTCAGCGCCGTAGTCCCGGGGCTGAGCCTCGGCGGGATATCGCGCGTCACGTTCGTACGCCGGACCACGATGCGATGTTATGAGCCACTCAGCCCCCACAACCGCGTACCGAATCGGCACCCTCTCCCCAGAATTCAGCACCACATAGCCATTGCGTCCCCAAACGGGGAGCGAAGGCCTGGTGGGCGGTGGCTGTTTCCATTGGTTATCACTTCGCGCGCGGCTAAGTACGGCGCGCAAGCGCCGATCGCGAGCATGGGCGGATTGTCTCAAGGTGAGCCCCTGATCGGGTTTAAGTTCAGTGCTTGAGGCCCATCACGACGTACTCGAAGCGTTCGCCCGGAAGGGGCTCGTGCACGATCCAGGCGCCGTCAGTCGCTCCCACCTTGGTAAACCCGATGGTGACGTCGCCCTTGATTCGTACGAGAGCATCGAGCAGGTACTCTCCGCGGAAGAGTGACGTATACGGTGGGAATTGGCACGGCGAAGAGACGGCCAGGGTCTCGGCCGTAACCCCGGAGGAAGCATCTCCCGCCCTCAGCTTCAACTGCGACGGCGTAGCGCACAGTTCCACCACGCGGGCCTTGGAGTCCGCAACTGTCATGCACCGTCTTATTGCACCGGCCAACGCTGCCGCGGAAAGCGTAACCGTAGCGGCGGCCTTTGTCGGAAGAATGGCTCTATACCGCGGAAACTCGCCAGGGATTTTTCGGTGAGAAAACTCCACTACGCCGGCGCGGTCGCTGATTGTGACGAAGACCCTAGAGTCGCTAAGGGCGAATTCGCACGTGCCATTACACTCCGCGTCGACGGTGCTTCCCAGAGCTGTCAGGAGGTCCGCAGGCAGGATCATGCTCGTAGCTCCGTCTCCGCGGCCCGCTGAAAACCTGGCCAGGCGGTGGCCGTCGGTCGCAACCAGATGAGCGGCGCCGTCGGAGACCTCGAGCAGCGCACCGCACACACCACCACCGCTACTGTCTTCGCAAGTGGCGAAGTTCGTGAACTTCAGCATGCGGGAGACGATGTCACGATCCAGCGAGATGGCTTTCGTGGTTGGCGCTGGTTCCAGGTGTGGAAATTCACCGGAAGGAAGCGCTGCGAACGCGGTCTCCGCCCCACCACACCGCAGGATTGCCTTGAAGGTCCCGGCGACTTCGAGAGAAACGTCCTCGTGTTCGAGTAGGTCAACGTAGGATTTGAGCTTGTGCGCACCCAGGAAGATCGGGGCGGCAGCCACGGAGTTCTTCAGATGAGTCCGAGCGACGATGGATACTCCCGGGCTTGTCCCGGCAAGCTCAATCTCTCCAGGTTCTTGCTTGATCCGGACGGCCGCTAACGCCGGAATTGTTGGGCGACGATCAACCGCCGAAGCGACTGTCGCGAGAGTGCGCCGCAAAGTGCGCAGTGACATCACTAATTTCGGCTGCTTTGCTGCTGCGCTTGTACTCATCGGTTGCCCTTCCGTTCGGGGAAATCATCCCTCTCGGGCAATATCGTTACTCCGAACGAAAAGGCGCAAGCATCAGAGAGATACCTTTTTCAGGACGCTAGCCGAGCTCGTCGACCGTCTCGCAGCGGACATGCTCACGTAACGGTAAGTTGCACAAAATTAAACGCGTGTGGGCGCTAGAACGTCAGCTTCCCAAACTGAGTGGCGCATATGCGCCCACAATTCTCTTTACAACTGAATTGCTTTGCGTAAGTATTGACGACAATCAGCCGCGGAGCCGTGCTCGAACACCGCTCAGATAGCTGCTAAAAGATCGGTCCCCAAGGAGGACTTGAATGCGCTCAGCCGCAATGCGCCATCCCTGCTGCTCAAGATAACCCGTCCACAAATCTAGGCGCCCCGAGGTAGTGCTCGAACACTAGCCTCGGAGCTAACCATCGAAGTTCCCAAGGAGAACTCCTCATGGCTATCGACAAGAGTACCAACCGCCCCATCGTTTTCGGCAATTTCCTCCAACCTGTTCCGCCGGTTGAGCTTCCCACTCCGACGTCGGGTACTTCAGAACTCGACCTTGTAGGCGTTCCATTCACCGAAGCTACGCGCCGATGGGTGGAGTGGCGCGAGTCCTACCGCCGCAAGGGTACAGTGGCCAACTACCGTGCGCACATCACCGCGCTGAACGTATTCTTTAAACACCTCACGCTTGAGACGATCATGCCCGGCCACATCAGGACGTACCAGGAGCACCGCCGTACGAACGAGGGCGGCCTCTGGAAGCGAAAAGCAGGACCGAGCTACATCAACCACGAAGTGAACACCCTCTCACAAATACTCCATATTGCAAGTCAGTGGGACCGGATGAAGCGGTTCTACAATCCGCTTCCGTTGCCAAAGAAACGGCCACAGCGCGTGATGACTGAGGAAGAGGAGCAGCAGCTCTTCGAGTCAGCGTCAAAGAATCCGGACTGCTATCTGGCGTACCTAGTCGCATCAATTTCTAAGAACACAACTGCCAGCGGCGCCGAGCTGCGCTCGCTACGACTCAAGCATGTGCAACTGGAGGGTGAGCAGCCATGCATCGAAATCCCACACGAGATGGTCAAGAACGAATATCGGGCGCGGCGCATTCCGCTCAATGAAATTGCGCTGAAACAAGTACGCCGGGCGATCGAGCGCGCGAAGTACATCGGATGCTCCGAACCGGAGGATCATATCTTCCCGCTACGGGTAAAGGTGGGCTTGTATGATCCCGCCAAGCCGGCCTCACCATCCTGGATACGAAAGCAGTGGCAGGTGCTGCGCAAGGTCTCCGGCCTGCCGTGGGTCCGGCCTCACGATATGCGTCACCAAGCCATCACCGAGATGCTGGAGTGGGGCGTGAACGAGGACGCCGTGCGGTCCGTGGCTGGCCATGTATCGCAGGACATACTCCGGCGCTACTCGCACCAGCGGTACGCGGCGAAGCGCGATGCGGTGAATGTGCTCGCGGGGAGGGGCTCTAAGAAAAGACCCGGGCAGCGAGTGGCTCAGCCGCGGCCGCGCATCACTCGGGATCTCGACACCTCCCGGGAGCGAATGATCCAGAATTTCGGAGGTACGGGCCGGATCGCAGTTTAGGGCTGGCTGGCCTTTTCAGGGCACCCAGCAAATCGCCCAGTTTGGGCAGCCGGGTTCATAGTTGAGCCGTGCCCATCACAATCAACGTCGATATCAGCGGAGCTGTCGCCGAGGTCAAGCTGGCACAGCGACAGATCCCGTTCATAGCAGCCAAGACGTTGACGGACGCAGCCAAGCAGGGCCAGAAGGACTCCATCGGTAGTCTCACCACCCGTAGTAGGTTCACCCTTCGGAACACCTGGACTAGTTCGAGCATCCGAATCAAACCGGCCACGAAAACAGTCCTGCGCGCTGATGTCCATACGGACTTCAGCCGCCGGCCGGGAGCAACCGACTACCTGGCACTGCAGGAAGAGAACTATGTCAAAGTCGCGAACCATAGGTATCTCTGCATTCCGACCGACGCCCTCTATGCACTTTGCGGGGGACGGAGCCGGATCATTCCCGACTCGTTGAAACCGGCGGCCCTGCTGAACTATTGCGACAAGGAGTTCCATTACAACGTCACGAAGGGACGGCACAAGGGACAAACACGAAGAGTTGGAAGCGGCCCCTCCGTGCGGGGGTACGTGTTCTTCAACAGCACTCACACGAGCGGCGGCGGCCGGAAGTTCCTGACTACCAAGAGCGGCGCCCGCGGGATCTGGGGGAGACAAGCCAACTCGCAGAAGGCCTATCTGCTTTACGTCATGGTCCGGAACACCAAGAACGTCCGCAAGCGCTTCTTTATGGAAGAAGTAGTACGCGAAGCCGTGGACACGACCTGGCGCCGAAACTGGGATAAGAATTGGGCGGAGGCGTTCGCAAAGGGCGTCCGCATCTAGGTCTGACTTCCGCGACTTCCGAGAGGGGCCCTGCTTTTCCGGGGCGTACCTCCGCGCGCGATTCGTCCCTGACCGTCTCCCTTCGTGGAATGCGCAAGTGCATGACTGTTAGGTATTTAGGGAATCTATACAAGGAATTCCGGCCCATTGAGAAACTGAGGCCGTGGCTCAATGGAATGAGTTCTTCAAATCGCTGCGTTGACCTGTATCGCGGAAGCGGAAATGGTCATGAAAAATCCTGGTGCTAGGGGAGCGGGGCGCGTCCGAGTTACCCTCAACGCGCAAGGTCTGGGAAGGACCCGCCGCGCCCTCGGAACGCGGCTCAGCCCCATAACCGAAGGCTCCGCCAAGCGATCTGATTTCCGCTTTCGTATTCTAGGCTTCAGAGGACTTGAGTTGTGTCAGAGGCAAACGGGGTTACCCTACAAGCGTTCGTTGATGAGAGCGGCACCCGTAATCAAGACGAATGCCTGGTACTCGCTGGATTCATTTCGCCCAGCCAGCGGTGGGCTGCATTTCCCGATGAATGGCGGGCTTGTCTTGAGACAACGCCTTCGATCCCATACTTCAAGATGCGCCATGCTATTGGGACGCCCTCCGGAGTGTTCTGGCATTGGAAACGTGAGGACGTACACGTCAAGGTGCGCGACCTCGTAGGCGTCATCAAGCGCCATGTCGAGACCGCGATTCACTGCACCATGCCTATTGCCTTATTCGACGAGATTATCGGCAGAGAGATGGGGGGGCTTCTGCGCAACCCATACGTTCACAGCATGGCAGACGACGTCCGATTTTCACTTGAAGAGCTAAGGGAATTGAGGGCGGTATGGGATTCAACCGTCAAGAAACGGCCCTTCCCTCAGTCGGGATAGCCACCCGCGACTCCGAAATGGGCATATCCCATGAGGGCTAAGCGGTTCCGCCGTGTCGGCCAACCGCTACGCTGAGATCCCTCGCGCCATGCGCGGGCATTGGCCTCGCCTTGCGTCACGTAGCGAAGGTTGGAAGCCGCCGTATTACATCGGTTGCCGTCCAGGTGCTCAATTGTCATCCCTTCGGGGCGGGGGCCGATGAATGCGGCCGCGATCAGAGCGTTCACCGTGACCGACTTGGAGTGCCCCAGCTTCACCTTGGGCATGCCCCGGGTGTTGAGGGATGTGGCGAGCGGGCGCCATGCCTCACCTCTGGCGCGAGACCACACCGTTCCATCGGCGCTGACACCGTAGTTCTCGTTGCCCTCTATGACCCTCAAGCCTGCAGGTACCTCTTGCCGGCGGATTCCGTTCATTCGCTCTTTTCTCGTACGACTGTCTCCTTCCAAGCTCATCGCACGCACCCGCCTTGGACAAATCTCGCGGTCATTGCCTCCACCTCTTCATTGGTGAATATGTTGTCGAAGTCACCCATGGAGAGGTTGGCGGTCCGGCGGGCAGCGAGTGAGGGGCCGTAAGGCTCCGAACCAACCTCCTCACCAACACCGACACCAACACCTCTCTTCTCTTCTCTACTGTTCTGTTCTCTTCTATTCTCTTCTGGTTGAACGTCCGTTGAACGCTCGTTGGACAAGCGTTCAGATGATCTGGCCGCCCGCGCAGCCGCCGACGCCTTGCCAGCCATGCTTTGCTGTATGCGCTTTCGATCCATCTCCGTGCGGTTCTCTTCCTGGTTAGCGTTTTGGCGCTGGCCCGTGGCAACCAACGGAAAGAACTGCTGAAGATCGGGCCAGTGCTCTTCCATTACCGCGGTCGGGCACCGACAGATAAGTGCGAGTTCGGTGATATCGTCGGGTATGAAGCCTTCCGCCCACTGCTCATCCAAGAGAGTGCGGCACAGGCCTTCGGCAATGTAATTGAGTCGCTGCACCCGACGACTCAGGCGCCAGCGCTTCCAATGCCACGGATAAAAGCCGAGAGGATCCAACCGGCTAGCCATGGCGCACCGCCGTCCAAGCCCAAGGCTGTTGAGTAGAAATCGCCGGCCGCAGTGCACAAACAGCGACTCTGGCGCATCTTTCGCGGTACGTGATACGGTTCGTGCTAGACAACTGGTTTTTCTCCCAAGCCCCCCAAGCCTGCCAGCCGGGGGCTTTTCCTTTCAAACTCGCTGCCGTTTCCCATTTCGGGGGAACTGCGCCTCGAACGGTCGGCCGGCAGGGCGCGATCGTTTGTTACTTTGTCCGCCTTCCGATTCAAACCATTCCAGGTACCACTGCAAAGTCTCCTCGGCCGACTCTAGGAGCGGCGCGAGCGCCGGGTCCTGTACCTCTTGGCTCTTCCAGTCCGCCAGCTGTTTGTCGAACTCATCGAGCCAACGGGTGGTCTCTTCGTCATATTGGACAACCAACCCCGTAGAGCACCCGGCCACCTGCCGGTCCAGTTCATCGAGCCTTTGAGCGGACTCCTCGTCGAGCGCAACGAACACACCAGGCCGAGGCGCTACATCCTCGGCCAGGGACGCTGCGCGGCGATCGAATGGCTGAGTCTTTCTCCGTTGCACGTTTAGCTCCTGCCATGAATATGGCATACTGTCTTTTTCGTAATAATCGATATGTTATAAGTATCTAATAATGAACAATGTTGATCCACATAGAATACGGGTTGGCCGTCGCCTAGCACTACCCGGGTTGCCTGTCCTCCTCCAATATGTAGCCGCTCCTGTCGGGGTAGATGTCGCAACCGCAGACTCGACATCGATTTTTACGATCTCCAAGAAGGAGGATGCGCGTCGCCACATCGACAAGTTTGGTAGCAGGTCGATATTGGGGATGACGGAACGGTTTATCGCCCTCAGGGGCGACATCGAAATCAAAGAGTTTCTCGAACGAACCGGCGTGTTTGCTCATTCCCCTACGCGATCGGGGCCGTTGAAGCTCTACCGACCAACTATCAAATGGCTGCAGGAAACAATTGGTGAAGTCAGGAGAGGGGGAGACGCTCGCAGGCTCTTCCGCGAGTACTACAAAGATGGTGCCCAGGAGGACGTTCTAGCGGACGATCCGGTGTTTGTGCTCAAGAGGCAAGAGGCGAGGTGGTGGCTTGTATGTAAACCGCGTACGATGCTCGACGCCATGGCCGCCCAGTGTGTCGTCGATCAACTGAGAGGGCATAGGGTAGTGGTCTGTGCGCAAAAGGACTGTAAGAACGAGTTTATGTCGAAACGACAGGATCACAGATTTTGTGGACACAGGTGTGCACGCATAGCGCGTACGAAACAGCGGTCCGCGCGATGAGCAGCGAGTTGCCGCGCTTTTTGTGTCCCGAATTCTGTCAGCAGTGTGCGCATCAGGCCACCCTCATCTAAGCTGTTCTGGATGCCTCGCGCAAGCTTGGCCCAACCCACCCCACTCTGTCCTCCAGACCAGACCGTCTGTGATGCGGGTGGCCAGCCTTCCGATTCTCCGAACGAACTCGTCAGCTACGTGGAGAGGCACCGCCGGTCATCCATGGCGGCCGGCAGTTTTCTGGTCATACTATTGGGAGTTGTCGCCTGGAGGCGCGCGGCTGGCCACTAACGGACTAGATTGGGTGCGTTGCCGACATCGCGAATCACAGCAATGCACCGAACCCAGTTAGCAGCGACCGCATGAGGCCGCCCTCCTCGAAGCTGTTCTGTATTACCGACAGCACCTGGTCCTTGTCCACGCTCCCGCCGGTCTTAATGTCGCCAATCTTCAGAGGAAGCCCACCCTCATTGACGAGTGTTATGGTGATCGCGCCGGCATTCCCTTTCTTGTCGAGCTCGCCCACTCCGGGGATGCCAAGGGCGCTTCCGATGCTCGCCGCTGTCTTCACCGCCCCGCCGATGCTTGTTCCGGGAAGTGCGTGTGCGCCGCCGATTCCGGCGTCTCCGTAGGCCGGAGTGCCCGGAGCATCGTTGGGGATCAGCTTCCCGAGCTCCATCTGCACCAGCGGCTCAATGAACTTCTTGTAAGTCGCCTGCTCCAGGAGCCTGGCCACTGACTGGGTAAAGCTCTCGAAACTTTTTACGCCCTGATCTAGGTTCTCGAACAGCGACTCGAAGGCCCCATCGAATGACTCGCGCATGTGCTGCGCTACCTCGTCAACGGGCGCGCTGAGTTCAGAGATCCGCGTCTTCAGCTCGGTGACCTTCTCGGTGGCCTGTAGGTCGCCGGAGGCCGCGAGTTCCTCATAGGCTTGCAGCACCGGACCCAGCGCCTTCGCCTCTTCCTGGTCGAGCGAGATGCGCTCCTTCTGCGCTTCGACCGTCGTGATGCTGCCGCGGTCCAGCGCATCCTGAATGCTTGTGCGCTGCGCATTGATACCTGCCGTGGCCAGACCGGAGGTCTCCTCAGCGCCCTTCGCGCGAATCTGCCCCTGCTCGTTCCCGAACGCAAAGTCTGCATCCGAGACTTCCTTTGACCCTTCGCCAAAGTTTGCGGCCAGCCCCTTGCGCTTGATGTCGTGGGTATCAGCGGACTGGTGCAGTCGCGCCTCCACTGAACCTCCGGTGATCGCCTCGCGCTTCGCTGCCAGCTCGTCGACCAGCTCGGTGCGCTTGATCATCAGACCGTTGATGCTGTCCTGGTACTCGTACTCTGCTTTGGCGCCGTCCGCATTGATCTTCGCGATCTCATTGGAAAGCTGCAGCCGCCGAGTGAGCAGCTCGGCAATCTTGGCCTCATCGGAGACCGCTTCTGGATCGCCCTGGTGACCCCGAGCGACCGAGATCGCTCCACCGGAAAGGTCGATGTCGAAATGGCCGCCGTGCTGACGAGCGTTCTTGCTCAACTCCGCAATGTTGGCATCCAGAGCGGCTTGCTTGCTTGTGGCCGCCTTCAGCTCTGCATCTAGCTCCTCGCGCTGAATCGCCAACTTTCGTACGTAAAACTCCTGATCGGATATCAATTCCCGCGCATGCTGCGACTCCAGCTCGGCAAGTCGCGCATCCCCAGCAGTCTTAACCGTTTGAAATTGGCTCTGCGCGCGTTCTTCTGCAAGCTTCGCCAGGGCAGCGTCTCGCTCCCGAACCGCCGACTCCATCTTGCCCGCACCTTCGATATTAGGCAGCGATAAAGGCCTCTTTCCATTGCTCGGGGATTTCTCGCGGAGCGGGTCCGCGGGCGGAGGAGTCGCCTCCTTACCGTGTACCGCGAAATACATCGCGTCACGTGATCGCTTATCGAAGTCCTCCGCGTGACCATTGAGCGCCTTCCTCCAAGACGGGGCGATCGCCTGGAGCTCGAGTAAGCGCGACAGCCCCGAAGCCAGGCCGTATACAGCGGATGCTGCGAATGCCATCGACCGGCCGATTCCATGCCCGATCTCAACCAACCCTTCGAGGCTACCTTTACCTCCCGAGATCACGTTCAGTGTGGCGTTAAGACCCGGTAGCAAGCCCTGCGCAAAGGCTAGGGCTGCACCATCTACCTGAAGCTTCAGGTCCGCTAACTTTCGATTGCTCTCCGCCAGCGCAGCAGCCTGCGGTCCAGAAAGAAGTTCGCCAGCGCTTGCGGCTCGACTTCTGAAGTAGTCCCAATTCGTGGCGAGTTCTTCGAGAACCGGGAGCGTCTCCGCGCCATTCCGGCCCAGAAGCTTCATCGCGGCACCCTGCTTATTTGGGCCACTGGTATCGGCAAGCGCCTGACCCAGCTTCCGCATTGCCACCTCTGCACCGTCAGGAGCTGTTGCTAGCTCCTTGACGTTGAGGCCGAGCTGCGCGAACAGCGCGGCATCCTCTTTGTTGCCGGCCGCCGCCTCCGCGATGGACTTATCAAGCTTGGTGACGGCCCTAGCCGTAGACTCGAAGTCCTCGCCTGTGAGTTTGGCGGTATATCGAAGAACCGAGAGCGTCTCGGCAGAGAGCCCTGTTTTCTTGCTCAAATTATCGAGCTGAGTCCCCACATCCAGAGCACCGCTCACCGCCGAGCCCAGCTCACCAACGGCTTTGGCTGCGATCGCTGCAGCAGTCGCCAAGGCAGCAGCCTTGGTGCCGACCGCAAGCATGGCATCGCCGGACTCATTTGCTTTGGACTTTAGACTGCTCAGAGATTCCTCGAGCTGCTTGAGAACGGCGCCGCTATTGTCCTGTGCGGCAATGATCACAACAATGTTGTTCTGGTTGGCCATTTAGCTTGCCGCTCCCTTGTTCTCCGCGTTCTTACGCAACCGCTCCATGATCTTCTTTCGCGCGCGGTCCTTCTCTGTCTCCGGGTCGAAGATCGGCGTGCGCTTGGGTCTCTTCTCTTTCTCGCCTAGCAACGCTCCGATCGTTACATCCTTGGGAGAAACGCCTGCCGCAATCAGCTGATTTCGAGAGAGCCATGCGAGCTTGCGCATGTGGATCTGCTCGGCTTGAGAGTAGCCGCCCAAGTAAGCGATCCATTCCGGCAGGGTCAGGCTCCAGAAGCTTTCTGGACTCATCCCCATGGGGCCGAAGGCCAAGCCCATGACCCGCTTCCAATCCCAGGCATGTTTCTTCTTGCCCGGCCGCTGTCGCTTTTCCTTTACCAGCCCTTTGCCGGGTAGATCGAAGCAGGGCTGAACAATCAGGGCCGCCAGCTTCTGGGCCTCGAGTGCGCTCTCTCCAACAGCATCCAGAAGGACGTCTGGTGTGTCCGTTCGCCCGTTGCGCGCCCGATCGCTACTCAGGAGGGCCATGAGTACGGCGCCGAGTTCCTGTTTGGGAAGCTGGTCGATAACCCTGACGCGCTGGCCCTCGATGTCTACGAACCGCCCGCAGAATCGCTCCGCGAGCCAGTAGGTCCAGAAGTCGCCGAATTCAGTCCAGAGATATTCCGCGGCACGCATATCCAGCGCCATCGCTCGGAACTCGCTACCTATCTTCGCGACTCCACTTCCCCTGACGGGACTCACCGCATATTCCAAGGTGTCGCACCTCTCACCCTGGTTCTCTAACGGGGAGCATCAAATTAGCAATTTAGGGCGCATTTTGATGGCAAAAGCCGTGTTCCTTGCGCACCTACCGGGGACGTGGTGGCTGCAAGCTCCGCGTCCCTGTCGCTGCAACCACCAACTCGCTGTCAGGGATGAGAGGAAGGGGGCTGTTAGGCTGGCTCAATGAGTCTATCGGGCGAAAGGTGGCTGGCCACAGCGCTTTAGATACTGGAAGCGCACGCCGCTCTTACACAGGCCGTAGCCTCGCTTGCCATTACCCTCGTTGCAGCCAGTGCACTCGTCTACACGGTGCGATCGCTAAGAATCCTACGGCGCCAGACAGAAGCATCAATCGCACTAACCAACGAAACTTTCAGGCCGATTGTAGAAGTCCTAGGCGGAGCTCTGGCTGAGAACCCATCGCCGAGTCGCATCGACTTCGAGAACAAGGGGAATGGAAGTGCACTGAATTTTAGGTGGAGGGTCGACCAGGAACCTCAACGTTGGGCTGGCTACAAATCAAACATTATCGCGCCTCGTGAGAAGGGCAGCATCGTTGCGCCGCTGAACTGGAAGAAGGGCTTGGTTCTCTCTTACAACTCCGCGGCGAGCGGCGAAGAGATACTGACGTATGTTAAGTTTGGCGGGACCGGGACAGTTTCCAACGATCACGTCGTGAATCAGGGCGCTGCGGTTACGCGTCTCGGTTGGGCGGTTGCCGATCCTGATTCAGCAATCCCGGGGTGGCACCCCTCACTGGTTGCCGCGATGCCGTGGAGGGCACGCTTGTGGCACTGGTGGCGACTAAAGCAGGGCAAGGAACGCCGGCTGTAGGTCTGGGAGCTTGGACAGTGACTCGTTCATCCCTATTCGCGTGATACCGCCTGGTACAGGCTGCCACCAGCCGATACGCCCGTTATTTTTGCCGTGATCTGATGTTCTAGATCACCATCCCTGCAAATGCTGGCTATTCACGCCGTTTTCGGCGCGAAGCTACGCCATTTCTCGGAGGCTTCGTTGCAGGTCAAGGCTCCCATTGGCACCGAAACAGAATTGTTAGACACTCGCGAAGTCTCGCGTATTACACGCCTGTCGGAGGTGACCCTCCGTAGATGGCGCATTGAGGGCAGCGGACCGCCATTTCTGAAGCTCGGGGGCAGGGTGCGGTATCATCCCGAACATGTTGAGAGATGGGCTCTCGATAACATGTGCGTCCACCCTTCCGCGCGCAGCGGCCAGGAGAAAACGCATGGCCCTCTATAAGCGCCCGCGCAGCCCCCACTGGCAGTTCGACGTGACCGTTGGTGGCAAACGATACCGTGGTTCGACACGCTGCGACTCCAAGACTGCCGCGAAGGCATTCGAGGCTCGCTTTGTGATCGACACCCAAGAACGCGGCTTCGCGCCGAAGCCGGAACGGAAATCCTCGACCCTGCTCGCCTACATTCCCACATTCGAGAAGTGGGCAGGCGGGAGTCATCAACTCAAAGAGAGCTCGAAGCGGTATTACCGCGACGGCATAACCATTCTCAAGCGGTCCACGTTGGCTCACGTGCCGATCAATTCGATCCACGAGGATCTTATCGATACGACAGTGTTCACCGACTTGGAGGGAAACGCGGCTTCTGCGCATCTCTCCAACCAGGCACTCGCGACCCTACGGCGCCTCCTAAATAAGGCGCACCGCTGGGGAGACCTCCGGGAAGCCCCGCGCGTGAAATTGCGCGAGGCCAGCGGCCGAAGTGCTGTGATCACTCCCGAGATAGAACAGCGACTACTCGCGATGTTGCAGCGACCAGAAAAGCACGGCGCTGTATCCGCTGCGCGTGAGGCCGTTGTGGACATCTATCTGTTGATGCACGACGGGGGCATGAGAACGAGTGAAGCGGTGTCGGCACGAATCGAGCACATCGATTGGAAGAACAAGCGCCTATTCAATCCGAACGGCAAGAGCAAGCGAGCGCGCCGATGGATTCCCTTGAGCGATCGCCTGGTCACCCGGTTGGAATTTCGGTGCCTCAACCGGGAGCAGGGCTGGGTATTCCCGTCGAAGCGCTCACCCGCCGGCCATCTCAAAGCGCCTTGGGGCAGTTTCCGAAGGGCGTGCAGAGATGCCGGCCTTCCCGACAACATTCTGCTCTATACCGGCCGACACACCTTCGGTACGGCAATGATGCAGGCCACCGGAAACGTATTCGCCGTCAGCGAGGCAATGGGCCACCAGGACATTAAATCGATGCGGCCTTATCAGCACCATGACCCCTCGGAACTAGGGGCCGCGGTGAATCAAATTGTCGGTACGCGTCACACTTTACGGCACACTAGCCCGACCGTGCAGTGAGACTCATATCGAAACGCTAGTAGTTAGTTGGAGTTGCGGTAAGGTGAAAAAGGTACGTGAGTCGATTCGTAATCAGTAGGTCAACGGTTCAAATCCGTTCATCGGCTCCATCCTTTCATTCAGAATCGCTTCAGGGATAAGCCATGGCTGCAGAGTCGCGCGGGCATGTGTGGAGTGGCATACGGAGCGTTTGGGTATCTGTTTCCTATCGCGCGTGGCCCGGGGCGTCGGTATCGTAAACCGAACGCGGTCCGCTCGGAGCGGAATCTGCGGATGGTGTGTAGACGCGCCGCATCGTCAGAGAGAGGCTTCTGACGATGGAGGCCGGAACGTCGGAAGGTCAGGCGGCAATGCGGGCGGGGTGCTGCATGGGGTCGAGCTCGCGCAGCAGGGCCTCGCACTCGGCTTTGTCCATGATCATGCTGGCTGCGGACTGAAGCTCGCAGAGCAGGTCGTAGGACTGCTCCGGCACAGCGTACGCGACCGTGCACTTGTTCTCGAGGGCGATCATCTCCAATGCCATCTCGGCATCGTCGAGCATCATCATCGTTCCAGGCTGGGCGGTTTTGCGCTGCTGCATGCTCTTCAGGTTCATGTGTTGTTGGATGCGGGAAGTTCCCTTTGTAGCTGAGAATTGTGCGATTTCCGCAGTATTTTCGTGGTGCGAGAGCTCGATTTTTATCAAGGCTAAGGCTTCTTTCGACGCGTCAAGCACATAGACATGGTTATTGCGTGAGGCGGTTTGGGCCGCGGCTACAATGAGGCAGGTCTGAATGACACACCCGAATCGTCGCACCTACCTTGCCGTGGACGCCGGAGGAACGAAAGCGGAGTTCCTACTGGCCGATGATGTCTCCGAGCTGGCCCGGGTGCGGGTGGGCTCAATTAAAGTGCTGACCACCCCGGCCGCGGAGGCGGAGAAGAATTTTGCGGCGGCGCTGCACGAGCTGGAGCGAAGCTCGGGCGTGTCCGCGGGCGAGCTGACGCGGACGTGCATTGGAGCCTCGGGCTACAGCGTGCCCTCGGTGCAGGAATGGCTGCGGATGCAGCATCGCCGATGGGCGGGGGGCGAACTGCTGCTGTGCGGGGATGAGGAGATCGCGCTGGATGCGGCGTTTGAGGGCGGGCGCGGTGTGCTGGCGCTGGCCGGGACCGGATCGAACGTAGTGGGACAAACGGCAGACGGCAAACGCGTGCGGGCGGGAGGCTGGGGTCCGGTGCTGGGGGATGAGGGGTCGGGCCACTGGATCGGGCTGGAGGCGGTGCGGGGGCTGTTTCACGCCATTGACGAGCGCAAGGTTACACGCCTGGAGGAAGCGGTGCTGGAGGCGTGGAGGCTGAGCTCGCGGGAGGCGCTGGTGGAGCGCGGAAATCTGGCGGAGCTGAAGGAGTTTGCCGCGCTGACCCCGGTTGTGGTGCGATGTGCGGCCGAGGGCGACCGTGTGGCAGCGGAGGTGCTGCGGAGCGCCGGCCGCGAGCTGGCGCGGCTGGTGACACTGGTGATCCGGGAGATGGAAGAGCTGGAGCCGGGGAGCGCACTGCCGAAGGTTGCGCTCGCGGGAGGGATCCTGGGCAGCGTGGATGCAGTGCGCACAGCCATGGCGGCGGAGCTGCGGGCCGCGTGGCCGGAGGTTGTGGTGGCGCGCGAGGCGGTGGATCCCGTGCTGGGTGCGCTGTGGCGGGCGCGAAAGGCGCGTTGAGGGAAGCTGAATTATCGGTGAAGATGGGAAGCTGAATTATGAGTGGAAGATGCGAAGCAAAAAGCACCCACAGTGACCCGTTGTGAGGCAGTCAGGCGCGGTCGTTCGTTTGTCCGAACGACAAGACACGTTACAATCGACGAGGCGCCATCGGAAACGAGCAGCTTAAACGCTCCATCCGGTGCCCCATCCGCAATGCATCGAGCCGATATAGCTCAGTTGATAGAGCTACTGATTCGGAATCATCAAGTCAACGATACGAATCCGTTCATCGGCTCTATCCGCAGCAACTAACCGTTCCTTACATCCCATTGTGACTGTTTCGGACACAGGGGACTTGTGTTAATCGCAGCCGGGCACCACTCGTTGGCCCTTTGGAAAGAGTTGTGTAGGGCTCACGTCGGCAAGCCTGTCGATGCGTAACACTATTGCGCCATTGTTGGTTCTTTTTCTGCCAAAAACAATTTGATAGAAGGAGTTCACAATGTCCCATATCAATGGGGTGAGAAGAGCCGTACATAGCGGCCTGCAAGTGCCAAGGGGATTACACCAGAGTACCTTTCGTCCGGGCCATGTTTTTGCAGGCAGCATCGTAGGCTACAGCGACAATAACTCAGCAGAGCGAACCATAACTCGAGGTAATGCTCGAGGATGGAAACTCGGCTCATGGTTTCTTCCGATGTTGCTTCTAGGCCCCTTCGCGTCGATCGCGATGGCCAATCCAAACCATGGCCACAGCAACGGAGTGCTGAGCAATCTTTCCTGCAGTGCAGTTTCCATAACAAGTGCAGGCAAGGATACATGCACAGTAACCTTAAGCGGGACCGCCCCGAAGGGCGGACTGAGCGTAGCTTTGTCGAGCAGCAACGCTCTGGTTTCCGTACCACCAACGGTCACCGTTCCGATGAATGCCTCCAGCGCCATGTTTACGGCAACCGCGGCATCGACCCCGACAGGGCAGAGTGTGAATCTGGTCGCGGCGGCGAACGGGATTTCAAAAAGCGTGACCTTGCAATTAAGCGCGTCTATATCGACGCTCAGTGTCAGCTCGTCGAGCATTGCATTTGGCGATGTACCCACAAATACTACCGCGAAGTACTCCGTTACTCTGACATCGTCCGGGACTTCGCCGGTCACGGTCGGCAGCGCTACGGTGGCAGGTGCGGGCTTTAGTATTTCAGGCGCTGTGCTGCCGCTTATATTGAATCCCGGTCAATCGGTCGCGATGGCGGTGCAGTTCAGTCCAGCGGTCACGGGTGCTGTCTCTGGTCAGCTCGTGATTTCTAGCACATCTTCCACTTATCCGACAGCAGTGATCGCACTCAGCGGCAATGGAACGTCTCCACCTCTGGCCGTCAGCGCGTTCTCTTGCAGCAACGCTTCTGTTGTAGGAACGACAACGGATGCATGCACGCTGAGCTTGAATGCGGCGGCGGCGAGCAGCGGCCTGAGCGTGCAAGTTGCGAGCAGTAATCCGGCTGTGACGGTGCCGACCACTGTTACAGTTCCGGCGAACGCGACGACTGCCGGATTTGTGGCCAACATAGCATCGGTCACTTCTGATCAGACGGCGACGCTGGCGGTAAGTACAGGCGGCGTTTCCGCCAGCTTCGTGCTACAGCTGAAGTTAGCTTCCGCGAGTCTGAGTGCCGATAAGAATCAGGTCACTTTTGCCAACACTTTGATCAATACGGCGGTAACGCAGTCCTTGACTCTGACCTCGACGGGAACGGCTGCTGTGACGATCAATGGAGCAGCACTCAGCGGCGCAGGCTTCACGTTGTCGGGGGCTACATTTCCGCTTACCCTGAATCCCAATCAGTCAGTGCCTCTGACGCTGCAGTTTGATCCTACTGTGGCGGGCGCGGCTTCAGGGCAACTGACCATTACGAGTAATTCTTCGACGAACCCAACGGTAGTAATAGGCCTGAGTGGGAGCGGGATTTCTCATCAGGTCAACCTGGCCTGGAATGCACCAATCAGTTCCACCGATGTAATCGCGGGCTACAACATCTATCGGACAATGAGCGGTGGAACGACTTACCAATTGGTCAATTCATCTCCCGTCAGCTCGATGAACTACACTGACGGAAACGTTCAGAGCGGATCCAACTACAGCTACGTAGTTAAGAGCGTGGATTCGTCTGGGGTGGAAAGCAGCCCGTCGGACATGATCGACGTTGCGATTCCTTGAGCACCTGATTCTTCGTACCTAACAAAACAAAGCCGCCATTCCTCAATGGAATGGCGGCTTTGCATCTCACCGAACTAGCTGTCGCCGAGGGCTGGCGATACTTCCCTTGCACTTGCTTAAGCGTTTGGAGGAATGCCGGGGGTCACAGTGAGGCCAGGACGACTCCCTGACGCTTTCGTCCGAGTCATTCTGGCAGCTCGTAGACGAGCTTTCCATCGACCACAGCCGCGAAGGCCAGTACGGCCTGGTCTGCGTCTTTCCCGGTGATGCGCCACGCGTTTCCGCTTCCGACAATCGACATCTGGCCACGCGCGCGCCACCAGTTACTGATTTCGCCGGGAAGAGCGAACCAGAGATTTGTCTGACTCCGAAACTCATTCAACATTGCCAGCAAGTCTTTATAGAGTGCCAGCGTTTCCGAACCCGTGACATAGTCCGGATGAACAATAAACGTCGCCATCCCGTTCTTAGAGAGAAGCGTCTCGAACTGGGTTCTCCATAAAGAGATAGAGGTTTCCTTCAATATGTGGAACAAGCTGTAGTCTTGAACGGTTGTCAGCGGCAGTTCGACCATGTCTCCGATGAAATATGGCATTACGGTGCAGCATCCGCCGCGCTGTGGGTCCAAGTGGGCGACGTTTGGGATCGACATGTCATACGAGAAATCGAGGTGCTCATACCATTCCGGCTTACGGTAAAGCACGGCCGACCTGAATCCAGTCGCTCCATACTCGCGCGCGTATTTATTGATCAAGGAAGCCCGCCGCCGAAACTCATCCTGCTGGTCAAACAAGCGGCCATCGTGGTTTAGATCCTGCACGCAGACTTCGCAACCGTGGGCCCGCAATTTGTCAAGAAATGCGGTTGGCACCTGGTAGCGTTGTTCAGGAACGATTTGAAACGACGCTTTGATTGCATAGGACTCATTAATCTCCAGCAGAGTGTTGCAGAAGTCTCGTCCCGCCGCAGTCTCAACATCATGCGTCATGGAGACAGAGGCGCGGGCGCCCCGAGGCCAGAACCAGATGAACGGAATTCGATCGACACCCTTCTTCTGCATAAAGAGTAAGAGAAGGGTTTCGCAAAGATCCTCAACCGTAGTGTCGACTGGCCAGTTGGGGAAAGGCCTATTCTGCCATTTGTTCGCGCGCACACGCTGGACGTAGGCACGTAGCGTTCGGTTCGTAAATGGACGAAGCCGATAGTAGAGGCTCTTCAGCGTTCGTTCGAATTGTCCGAACTGACCGCTGGGATACCGTTCCAAGCGAAGATTGTCGATTACTTCCGTTGGATTAAACGGCAGCACGAGCGAATCTCCATCGAACGACGTGCTGAACTCCAGGTCAGTGGAGCGTGTGTTTGAATGGCCCGCAGTCTTGTCGGAACGGCCATAGCAAATGGAGCGGCCGAACTGGAAGAATTCAGACTCGCTGGACAGATCGCCAGTCAAGCGGAAGTTCAGAAGCCGGCTGGGAAATCGATAGTGATCCTCGACCGCTTTCGTCAGAGCGGAACTATCCCTTAAGGAAGTACCGGCGGACTGTTGGACTTCTACTCGCACGTTTGGACCTCTCGGATCTTCACCAAAGCCACGCCGACAGCTCCGCAGGCATCGACCATCTAACCGATGTGCCTGTAGAGCACTTCACCTACACGACGAGCGATTGCATCTGGCATCCATGAAAACAGGCGACGCGGCGCCGGGAGGTGCGGCATCACGGCGATGCCGCGAGTCTTTGGATTCGGGTACCGAAAATAGGTAAGAGTGCTGCGGGCCGCGCCAAAGTGATCTTTGAAGGCGGCGAGACCCGGGTTGCTCAAATCCGTGCGCCCAAAGTCGATTTGCTCGGCATCTTCTGCCTTGCTCTCTTCGATCAACCTCCAAAAAAGGAAGGGCATTGCGGCGAGATGATGGTACGACTCGTCAGAGCAGCCATACTTGTATACGACGCCAGGCCCGTGCCGCAGCGTCAGGGTGGCGGCTACGGGATTGCCGTCTTTGCGAGCTACTCGAATATTCGCGGCAGCACCCATGCAAGCAATCAGATTACGGAACCAGGCCAAAGGCTGGGGCGGGAGTTGATGCCGTCTTCTGGTAATCACCAAAAGCTTGTAGAAGTCTCGTAGGTTCTCGGTGGAGCAACTCCGCTCGTACGCGAGGTTTGCTCGTTCAGCCCTGCGGATTCTCCTCTGCATGCAGTTTGCATGGAAACCACTAAAGATGGTTTCCAGCGATCGCGTGAGGCTGAGCGTATGAAACCAGAAGGACTGGCTTGGTTGAAGAAGCAATCCGGAGCTTAGGTCCGATGACAGCGGCCGAAGCTCGGCATAATTCCACGGTTGAGAGCAACATTGGGCCTGGATCCAGGCCACAAAGCCCGTGATGTCCCCCCCTCTGTTAAGCAGTGGGTCACAATGATCGGCAAACGGTAGCGAGACGAGTCGGGATCCAGTAACCCAACTCTTGATCTCAGCAAAGACGATGCCATCCCTTAATTGCTCCCCTTCCCGTGCGCTTGTCAGTACCAGCGGTCTGTAATCATAGGTCCTCGCCAAGGCTTTCAGCCAACCGGTCTGATGAAAGACCGAAGCACGCGGGTGGGATGTAACGAACGCATTCCAGCGGCTGTCGGCCAGGGGGTCAAGTAAGTAGAGCGGCATCAGAGTTGACCCACAATCGCCGGGCGCGGAGCACTCACTCGCTAATATTTCGCCGCTTTGAATGGCCATTGTGTGCCAAGCCTTGACTCACACTTCCAGGCTCTTTCTCCGGCAAGAGGGCTGCCGAGTCTGTTGAGGCTAAACGATCTTGTTCAATCTTGTACAGCAGAAATGGATCTATTGAGCTCGCGTACGGAGGCCTGAACGGAGAGTGCGGGGATGAAGCTATATCAGATTGAGTCAGCTCCGGTCGCTAGGGTGTCCAACAACTACGGAACCGCCGATGACGCGGAACGCCGGCGATTCGGACGGTTACTTGTGGAGCCGTTTCGCAATGATGGCAAGGCCGGCTCTTGCGTTTCCTGCATCAGCGAAGTTGGCATCAAGTTTGAGAGCTCGCTGTAAAGATTGTTCTGCGGGTTCCAAGCGGCCGGCGGCCAGATAGGCCTCGCCTAAGTGATATTGATACGTAGCTCGATCCGGAGCCTTTTGCGTGGCTGCGTTCAACTGGGCGATAGCCGGCTCATAATAGCCAACCTTGTAGAAGGCCCATCCCAGGGTATCCGCGGTGACTGGAGAGTTCGGCAGTCCGTTCTTCGCTGTCTGCGCCAAAGAAAGCGCGGCATGCGGGTCACGACCGTGCTCCATGTAGAGAAAGGCGAGGTTATTCGCTACATAGGGTGAACTGGGATCCATTGTATGTGCTTTCTCGAGCGTGCTGATCTCCTCTTTCCAGTTACCCTGCTCGCTGTAAAGGCTGGCCAAAAGAAGGTAACTCGGTGTGTTACTGGGCATCGTGACGATCTCCGCTTTGAACTCCTTTGCCGCCTCGTCTTTCAATCCGTTTGCAGAGTCGATATTACCGAGCAGAGAATGTGCATCCGGCATCTCAGGGTCGAGGCTGATAGCTTGCCGCACGCTCGCCTCTGCTTTTGCAATGTCCTTTTGCTGATAGTAGGTTTTTGCCAACAATAGCTGCAATCGGGCGTTTCTCGGATGTTCCGAAACCAAAGACGAGAGCCGGCTGAGGGCCTGGGGCGCCTTCCCTTCACGAAGGTAGACGTCGGTCAGAACGTTAAGCGCGGAAAGGTTCGCAGGTTGGCGGTCCAAGGAGGCTTGAGCCATCTGCTCCGCTTTTTGCAGATTGCCCTTCGCTAGTTCTGCCTCAGCGCCGAGTAATTCGGCTCTTGGATCGTTTGGATGTGCGTTCGCCAGATTTTCCGCTTCATAGTAATGACCGTGGCTGGCGTCCAATTCAGCCAGCGCAGCCTCAGGTGCCGCGGCTCCTGGGGAGAGCTTGCGCGCCTGTTCCAGGGATACTTTGGCTTCTGTTGACATGCCCATGGCACTCTGCGCGACGCCAAGGTAGAAATACGCATCTGCGGAGTTGGGGCCGCCCTGGATAGCTTTTTCCAATATGGCGCGAGCCTCAGGATATTTGTGCTCCGAAGTGAGGATTCGACCATTCAATACCAAGCCGGATGGATCATTCGCATCCGCGGACAGTAACTCCTGCGTTGGAATGGCCGCATCCTTAACCCGACCGAGACTTAGCAGGGTTTCAGCCAGCGCTACTTTAATCCAGCGATCCTTCGGCCTGGATGATTCCAGAGACTCGAGTTCGGTTACGGCCTTTTCCGGTTGTCGGGTTTTCGCATAGAAAACTGCCAGAGCGCGATAGGCGCGCGGATCATCCGGTGCGAGCGACTTGATCTGCAAACAAAGTTTCTCCGCTTCCGGGAGATTTCCCTGCGCCACGTAGACGTTGGCCAACAGAAGGCGCGGCACTGGATCGCTCGGCGCAAGCTTGGATGCAGCGTTCAGTTCCGATTTGGCCTGTTCGAGTTTGCGCTGCGCAAGGTAGAAGTTGGCCAAATTGACCCGGGCGGTCATGGACTGCGGGTTCGCGTCGGCGCCCTGCTTGAGGGCAGTCTCAGCGTCTGAGGGTTCGTTCCGGGACAAATGAACCGCTGCCAGCGACGAGTAATTCTCTACCCGCTTGGGATCCAGAGTTATCGCAGTTTGATACTCCCGAATCGCGCCGGACCAGTCATGCAAGAGCGCCAGCCGCTGACCTGCAACCGCATGCACCGTGGAGTTGTTGGGGTCAGTCACAAGGATCTTGTCCACCCTAGACTTGGCATCGTCATAATTTCTTGTCATGAGCAGCATGGAGGCATACTGCGTCTGGGCTTGCACATTCCCGGGGTCAAGGTCGATGGTGGATTGAAGCTCCTTGAATGCCGCCTGACTATTTCCCATTGCAAGGTAGGCTTCTGCAAGTTGAAAGTGCGCCTTCGCGAGCTTGGGGTCACGCTCGACTGCATTCCGGTATTGGAGAACTGCTTCGCTATACTTGCCCGCCTTGAAGTAGGTGTCCCCGCTGGCCAAATACTTTTGCGGACTCCTGGAACAGCCAGAGACCGCCAGCATCAGCGCAACCAAGCTCAGACATTTGCCAGTGTTCACATACATAGGTTCTACCCGAGGCATGCCACAGAGGAATGCAATTTACAGGACAACGATGTCCTCGTCAAATACAGTTGGTTACGGTGGAGAGACGCCGAATCGAAGCCGGTACCCTGATAACCAGCGGGATAAGATAAAAAAACAGGACCGGATTGCTCCGGCCCTGCATGCTTGCTGGTGCCGTACTGCTGAAACGACTTAGACGCGGATCCTGCGGCGCAGCGCCTCAAGACCGACCAGAGCGCCGCCCAGGAACATCACCGTGATCCCACCGTCAGGAACGTGTCCGGTCGTAGGGTTGAAGTCCTGGGAGATCGCGAACGCATTGCCACCAGTATTGCCAGTGGTGTTGCTGTTCTGGGCTGCGAACTGAAGATGGTAAGTTCCGTCGCTGGCGAGGAACGTTCCATCGTAGTTTCCCGTCACTTCGAATAGCGTGGGGCTGGTAGTGAGAAGAATCATCGAAGAACCGGTAGAGGAGGCGCAGAATGATCCCGGGGCGTTGCCATTGCAAGTACCGTTATTGCCTGCCTTACTCGCTTCAAGGTCTGTCCAGCCGTTTGCCTGAGTCAAACTCAGGTTCGTAAGTTGAGTTCCGCCGAAGAAGAACTGGCCGGAGAAGTCCTGGAGATAGGCGCTCGGATCGCCGGCGACTGACGCGAAACTTATCTTGAAGTCGAAGCTACTTCCAGCTCCGAGCGTCATCGTGTCATTGACTATCCAATAATTCCCCGAAGCAGGCACGCTCGAGGAACACTGTGTGGCACCGCAGTACCAGGTGTCAGCTGACGCTCTTTGCGCGCCGGCCGTCAGAAGTAACAACGCTACTACGGGTGCAGCAGCGAACAGTATCCGCTTCATAAATCCTCCTGACGCCAAGCGTTTAGGGCACTTGGCATATCTCGATTGATCTGTACTAAAGCATTCCGAATGCCAAACGCCTGCAGCGTGCGTATGAATTTTGTGAGCAGCATGGGATTCCGCTAAGTGCCTGATTTTCAGGAGCATACACATCCGAAGTGATTGCACTGTAGTGACGGCCGTGGTTCCAGTTGAAAATCTAACGAAGTGTTTTGTAAAGAATTCCGACACCAGGAACCGATCGTGTTCTTGATTCCGCCCGCAAGTCTTTCTATCTGAGAGACCTAGAGCACATGCATATGAGAGAAGGCGTTCGTAAAGCATTTCGACATAAAGCCGGTGGATCTCAACTGGCGTTCAGCCAAATGTTGCGAGAAGGCGAAAGGGTTTCTTGCGGTTCGTAATGCCGGGCAGCCTAGTCGTCCCTTCCGCCCTTAGGTGTCCTTGGCGATCCCCAGCTTTTCCATCAATTCATAGAGTGTGGGCCGGCTGACGCCCAGCTGGACTGCCGCTGAGGTGACTTTACCCATGTGACGCCGCAAGGCTTCCTGGACCATCTCACGTTCCACGGTTTCCCGCGCCTCTTTTAACGTTTGCGGCGGTAGTTCACCCAGCGTATCGGTCAATTCCAGGTCCCGCGCGGTAACGCGCTTTCCCTCCGCCATAATGACCGCACGCCGTACCCGGTTCTGCAACTCGCGGATGTTTCCGGGCCAGCGGTGGAGACCGAGAGCGCGATGCGCATCAGGGGAGAACGTCAGGTCAGGCTTTCCATGCTCGACACAGTACTTTTGCATAAAAGCCTTCGCGATTAGAACGACATCATTTCCCCGTTCCATCAGAGGCGGCATCTTGAGCACCATTACGGCGAGGCGGAAATACAGGTCCTCCCGAAACGTCTCCGCCGCTACGGACTCCTGCAAGTTCCTGTTCGTGGCAGCGATGATCCGGGCATCACTCTGAATCTCCTGCCGCCCGCCTACGCGCTGAATGGATTTCTCCTGAAGGAAGCGCAGGAGCTTAATCTGCACGGAAGCCGGCAGTTCACCGATTTCGTCGAGAAAGAGAGTTCCCCCTGCGGCGCTCTCGATAAGACCTTTGCGCTGCCTGTCGGCTCCAGTAAACGCACCTTTCTCATGGCCGAAGAGTTCACTCTCCAGCAGATTCTCCGGGATTGAGTTGCAATTGATAGCGACTAACGGACCGCCACATTTCATGCTTTGACGGTGTACCGCCCGCGAGACCATTTCCTTACCGGTTCCACTTTCTCCCAGAATGAGCACTGGCGCGTTGGTGGGAGCCACCTTGCGAATGAAATTGAAGACCGCCTGCATTTGCGGGCTTGCGCCGAGCATATCCTCGAAGACCTCGACGCAGGTTCCCTGCTGCATGGCGCGGTACTCCTGCTCTAGCTCCGCAACATATACGCAGCGTTGTAACACGAGCCTGAGCTCGTTCATATCGACAGGCTTGCAGAGAAAATCGTAAGCGCCGGCACCGACAGCGCGCAGAGCATTTTGCTTGTCATCCTGACCTGAGACGACGATCACCTTGGCCTGCGGGTGCAAGTTTAGAATGGCTGAAAGGACGGCAAGACCCTCTTCCGGTGAATTAGGACGGGGAGGAAGTCCCAGGTCGAGCAGGGTCACGGCCGGACAGTCTGCGCTAAATGCGGCTAATGCTTCACCGGGGCTCGCGGCCATCCGCAATTCATAATCGCCACAGAGTGCCCATTTCATCTGTGCCCGGATGTCCTCGTCATCGTCCACGATAAGCAGCTTGGGATTCATCTTGAATTCCTTGTCGCTTCATCGACCGGGAGACTTACCCAAAACGTACTGCCATTTTCCTTTTCGCTCTCCACCCGAATACTGCCCCCATGGGCTTCGACAATCATTCTGGATTGGAACATGCCGATGCCTACTCCCTTCGCTTTCGTACTCTGAAAGGGACGGAACAAGGAGTTCTTGAGGAATACAGGACTCATTCCGCAACCCGTGTCCTTGACGGAGAGAATTACGTTACGGCCGGAATGCTCGGTTCGGAGACAAATTCGTCCTTCCTGCCCAACTGCGTCGCGCGCATTGAGCACCAGGTTGGTTACGACACTTCTTATCTGGTCATGGTCCGCCAGTATGCCGGGTAGTGGTTGCAGTTCCTTTGTCACCTCTATGTGCGGGATTTTCCCCATTCTCTCGAGCGCTTCCGTCACGAGTTGATTCAGATCGGCCACCACAGGTTGGGAGCCCGGTCGCTGCTTCAGGGCAGTCAGCCGGCCGATCATCTCGTCGATTCGCCTTGCGGTATTGCCGATGCCGCGCAGGGCGTCCTCACGAAACGCAGGATCATCAAAATGGACCGGCAGGTTGGTCAGCATTAAGTTAAGCGAGGCGGCCGCATTCTTCAGATCGTGCACAAAGAACGCCGACATGGTTCGGAACGCCTCTAGTTCCCTGGATAGCGCCACTTCGTTGGCCAGGCGCAGGTTTAGCAGGACTGAGGTTACCTGGTCAGCGATACATTGCAGCAGCTGCAACTCCTCAATCGTGTAAGGCGCGCCATTGACCCTATCTGCAAGAACTATGGCACCCAAGCGCTGTTCTCCTGCACGCAACGGAACACACCAACGATCCCCTCCATTTGGAAAGATCGTTGGATTGAGTTGGCGCAATTCTTCGGCCCACGGCTCCCTTTCCGTTTCGATATCAAAGGGTAACGATCGTGTTCGAAGTTCATCCACAAGAGCACTTGATGCAGGTATGAGCGGACTGGAGGCGTTGGTGTGAGCAGGCTGAGGCGAGGTAGAAGCGCTGAGGACAAACTGATCGTTGTGCTCACCGAGCAACCAGGTGGTCACTGATAAGGCCTCGAAGGTTTCGGCAATCAACCGCGCGGACACGGCCGCAAGGTTGGCTTGGTCGTTTATGTTAGCCAGTCGTCGCGAAAACTCGGTCCAGATGCGAACTGAATCGTGCTGCGATCTTGTGAAATGAAGGCCAACGAAGCCGCGTATACGTTGCCGCAGCCGGTCGGAGAGGAGAAGCGTTCCCAACCCGGCCATTCCCAATAGAACGACAAAAGTTGCGAGCTGAAAGCTCTCACCTCCGCCGAAACGCCTAACGACATTGGCGAGAATTCCAACGATGAATAAATAGCCACCGACTATGAACACCGTCAGCGACGATCGTAAAAGAGCCCGCGAGGGATACAATTCAATCTCGGCGAACCCGGTGCGCACATATGCCATTATCAGAAAGAGACAGCCGATAACCAGCGCACTCGATTCGATGTCGAGCCAGCGAACATCGTATGCGGAGAACAGAAGCGCCTGGCTCTGAACATATATGCGAGCGCCGAAGATCACTGCGAGAGCAAGGACGACGAACTTAATCCGCCAGCGCAGTGTTCCGACCGCCGATCGAAACGTCTGTTCGGCGTTCATCAGGATCCATATTTGAGCCGTCAATAGAATGGCGTTCAACGTCTTTCCGATTGCGCCAAGGTGCAACTGAAACGTATCGCCCGCTGGACCAGTCTGAATTGCTTCGACAAGCTGCTGCTGAAAGCAGAGTGACAGCGCGATAGGCAGCACGGCCACAACGATTAGTTGGACTTTCCAGCGAGCAAGAGACTCGCGGTAATCTCCCCGCGAGTAGCTCACGCTGAAGCCGAGCCAAGCCGCCGAAACAAAGGAGTCTATCACCAACTTATACGTCAGCCAGGAGCCGGCGTCCGATAGACCAGCATTTCGAAGGATGAATCCAGCGCATATGCTGGTGGCGCCGAGAAGCACCATGCCGGCGAAGTAGCACCACCTCGCAAACGAGCGCTTTCTTGGCAACAGGGTGACTGAAGCCAGGATCAGGCTGAGAATCGCGGCCGCGAAAGGCAAAGATGCAGACATTATTAGTGGTCGTCAGATATTGAGCTTTTTCGTTTCGCGCCGGCGCAGCCAAATCAATACCAGAACCAACGGGATGAGCGACAGGGCAAAGAAGATGGGACCGCCATGTCTGTGAATTCTGCTGTTGATCATTTCGGGACCGATATGTACGCAAAGAAGCCCAATGATCAGAATTCGGAAGCCGTTTCGCAGGATACCGAGCGGAATCACGAAAGCTGCCATTACGATTCTTCCCCACCAGCTTTTGAGGAAGAGTTGGCCCGCAATCAAGCTGGTGATAAACAACACCAGACTCGAGTGGATTCCGCTGCACTCATGGGCGACCTGCAACACGACACCAGGCAGTTCGAACACTCTGCCGTGGCGGACCAGTGGGGTGCCAAGCAGATTGAAATACATGGCTGCGGCCTCCGCCGATGCAGTGGCAGAAGCATTCTCGAGCCAAGAGACCATTGCATCCGGAAGAGGAACCATAAAGATCAAAAACGAGATCGGAAAGGCGGCTGCGCGCATCCAACGTGAGCCAAAAAACAGAAATCCGCCCGCTGCCAGGGCATTCACGTAAGCGAAGACCATAAGGGTCAGGCCATCATTCGCATTCAAGCTCTTATGCCACGCGATTGCTAGAACCAGTGCCGCAGTTCCAATCGCGCCGAGCAGAACCGTACCCACGGCCGAACTGCGATATACAGTCAAGAGCCTTTCGCGCCCGAGAAACAACAGATAGCCGCTGATAAGGGGTACCAACAGAATGTACGACTGCAGCGAGCTTTGAGCGGCAAGCCAGATGAGCCGGGCGAGCGGCTGGACAAAAAGCAGCGTCAGAATAATTAGGTAAACGGTCAGTCCCCGACGCCGGGCTCCGCGCGAGCCTGCCGGATTCCACCATGTTGCCCAAGCACTGACGCCCCTGGCGATGGTTTGCCAACCGATAACTTCTTTTACGTCAGATGCCATGGTTGTTTGACTATTGTCTTTATGGGAATTGGCCTGCAGCGATAGAGCGTTCGGGTTTCGTAAGCCTGAACTTGGGAGGATCCGCTCCTCGGAATCAGGGGCTAGTCACCGAGTCCGCTGAGGGAGTTCGCATCGGCAACCCGTCGGCGCACACGAGATACTTTATCGAAGGCTCTTTGATATGCAGCGAGCAGATTCGAGACGGAATACTTCCACGCTAGTTCCTGTTCAACCCGTCTGCGGCCAAATTCACCCATTCGTTGACGCTCTGCAGGATGGTCAAGCAGCCAAATGATATTGTCTGCAAAATTCGCTACTTGATCTTTATTGCTGCTATAGAGGGATGCTTCGCCTGCGCTGAAGCGCCCTTCCTTTAGATCAAACTGAACGATTGGCTTTCCCAGCGCCATATATTCCATGATCTTGATCATGGTGGAGATGTCATTCATCTTGCATGGCTTGTCTGGGTTGACGCATATATCTGCCGTGGAGAGGATTTCGAGCAGATCGTCGTCGGATATCCGGCCCGTAAAGTTAACTGAGCCGCTTAGTTCCTTTTCCTTCACCAGCTGAGACAGCATCGAAAGTCCAGGTCCGCCGCCCACACATGTAAATTGAACGTCATCGCGGCCCCGATTCTTTAGGTTCAACGCTACCTCGAGCAGGATGTCGAGACCCTCCTGGGTGCTCATGTTTCCGACGTATCCGATAAGATAGGACTTCCCTTTTTTTAGGGATTGTCTGGCATTAGTCAGCTTGAACCTTGACAGATCGGGGCCGTTTCGGACGACAAACACATCCTGAGGATCGCAGCCTCCTCGTGATATGGCGAGCGACCTGTAGCTTTCATTCGTGGCCATGACGACATCGCTCACCCGATAGGTGAGAGTCTCCAACATTACCTGTAACTTATAGAGAAGATCCGAGTTCCCGAATTTGGATAGATATAGCTCCGGGTTGGCGTCGTGATGGTCGAAGATGAACTTCACTCCAAATAATTTGAAAGGGAACGCAATTAGACAGATCGTGTCTGGTGGATTACAGCCCTGAATCAAATCGAATCGTCGAGTTCCGTAGATCCACCACGCATAAAGGAATTCCCAGAATAGTGCCCAGCCGTACTCCCAGATGTAACCACGAGCCGAGTTCCCTTCGTGAGGAGCGGGGTGGCGGTAGATGCGCACGCCTTCCAATATTTCAAACCCCTTCCTGTAGTTCTTTCCCCGCGGAGATAGTACCGTTACGTCATACCCGGCATCCCGAAGCGCGCATGCCTCCTTCCATACCCGCTTGTCAAAAGGAACGGGCAGGTTCTCAACGATGATCAGAATCCGTTTTGGCACTGTGCGCCTCATCGATTGAGCGAACTATACAACCCGGAAAGCCCCGATAACATGGTTGCCTGGCCCCAATGCAGGGTCGGCGTTTTATTTACCATCCATCGGGAATAGCGTCTGTAATAGAAATAGCCGGTCTGGTCCTGCATGTTGTCGATCGTCCACTTCGCAATCTTTCCGGCCAGCTCTAAGCTGCCCGGGTCGACATCCTGAAAGAAGACAAGAGTATCAATCGCCTGAGAACAACACTGGATATCTATGGGCAACGTCTTGTTGTCGTAATATCGGGGCGTTCCGTCATCCAGAAAGAATGTGTTTTTCCAATATGTATAGCCACTCATCATGGCGCCGGAAAAGCTCACATCTCCCGTGCCTTCTACATAGTGTTTGAAGCAGTCCAGAACATAGGCCGTGTGGAAGTTGTCCACCCAGTGGAGATTGGCCTTCTCTCCGTAGTACCAGGATGCGTCAGCCCTTTGATGTTGAGCCGTGTACTGTATCGCCCTTCGCGCTACCTGTCGATAAGAGTCCTGAGACGTGTGCAGAAACGTTCGTGCCAGAAGACTTGCCCCAAGCGTGTTCGCATTATGTACGCGGCAGTCCTTGCCGGGGACATAAGAGATACAGGCACCCTCTCCGTCGGCATAGATATCCAGATCATGGAGTATATGCTCACATGCGCTGACCGCCATGTGAAGATATGAAGCATCGTGGAAATGATCAAATGCATCGAGGAACGCATGGCCAATAAGAGCAGTCCAGACGACGGTGGGCTCTCCCTTAGGCAAATAGAACGTGCGCGCTTGATAGTCGAAATGGTTCCCCCAGCATGATCGCGAGTATCCAGGAGCCTGATGTTCCATTAACCATCCCAGGGCAAACTTCGCTTTGTCTGCCCATTCCTGCTCTCCGGTTGTTTTATGAAGCCGTATAAATCCCCTGGCCAGGAAACCCATGGCTTTGCTTGAATATTCCTTTTTGACGCCCAGCAGTGGGCGTATATTCAACGGAACTCTCCTAACGCCTTGGAGGAGTACGGTCCGCAAGATTTTAGTTTCGAATGTGAATGGCCGAACGAACCGCGCGTTCAGGCCGTCGAAGGTGTCATAGCCGCGATAGTCGTTCTCCTCGAGCCAACGAGAAAGATTCCTGATCGACAGGTACACTGCTGATTTCTGTGCGGCGCTAACGCCTTTGCGTGTACTGGGGCTACCAACAGATGCCGTCATAGTTTCCATTGTGGTTGTTCCCCTCGACAATTCGAACGAAATCGATAACTTTGTGCGTATCACTTATCTGGGAAGGAATTGTTCTGAACTCGGGATCATTGTTTCCGATTACAACGGTCTGAGCGTGCTTAAGTACCGCAGCAGTGTCTGTCACCATCAGCTTCGATATGTGTGGGATGTGGTTGATGATGAAGTCGCGGTTGGCGCCAACCAGTGTAGAAAGATTTACATTTCTGTCGTAGATTCGGAGGTCATAGCCTTTCCCGATCAATCGTTCTATGACCTCGATGATGGGGCTTTCGCGCAAATCGTCTGTTCCGGCCTTGAAGCTGAATCCTAGTACTCCCACGCGGGAATGACCTTTTTCCAGGATCATCTTCAAGCCGCGCTCTACCTGCAACTCATTGCTTGGCAGGATTGCCGAGAGAATGGGAGTTTGCAGATCGTGTATTTTTGCTTGGTAGCCAAGGGCTCGGAGGTCTTTGGGCAGACAGGAGCCACCAAAGGCGAAGCCCGGCCGGAGGTACGCGGGTGAGATATTCAGCTTCCGGTCCTGGCAGAAGATGTCCATCACCTCGTGAGCATCTATACCGAACGCTTTGCAAAGGTTTCCAATTTCGTTTGCGAATCCGATCTTAAGTGCGTGCCAGCTGTTATCCACGTACTTGATCATCTCAGCGGTCTCAAGACTCGTTCGGGTTAGAGGCGCATCAATGTTCTTGTAGAGCTCGACGAGAAGATCGGCACTTGCCTTATCGAGCTCTCCTATCACCGTCTTGGGCGGGGATCGAAAGTCTCGGACTGAGGATCCCTCGCGCAGAAACTCAGGATTCGCACACACACCGAAATCCACTCCAGCCCGCTTCCCGGAGACTTTTTCAAGGGTGGGAATGACGAGCCCTTTCATCGTGCCTGGGAGAATTGTGCTTCGAATAATAACAACGTGATGGGAAGCCTTAAGTCTTAACTCCTCGCCGATCTCTTCACATATGCGCTGTATATAACGGAGATCTAGATTCCCGTTGCTCTGACTGGGGGTTCCGACGCAAACAAATGACAGGTCCGTTTCTAGAATAGCCTCCGTTGCACTCTGGGTGGCTCGCAACCGCCCGGATCTGACATTCCCGGCGATAATCGCGCCAATTTCATCTTCGACGATAGGGGACAGACCGCGGTTGAGCAGGTCAACCTTGGAGGCGACCAGATCGACGCCAACGACCATGTGGCCGTCGTTGGCCAGGCAACCGGCGCAGATTGCGCCAACATAGCCGAGGCCAAAGATACTAATATTCACCGAGAATTCCTTCCTCTAACAGTCGAGCTTTCAACACCGTAGATGCCGGTCTTCATGATTTTGCATCACACTCACTGCGCGTCAACGGCAATCCTTTCTTGCGTGACGCCCCAGTCTTGTTTAAAATTGGTCAAAGTCTCGGGATGAGACTCAACCCAACCGAAGTTGAGTCGTCTTTGGGTGTAGCGCTCCAGATTCGCTTGCATTTTCGCGGAAGCGCGATGGCTTAATTTTCTCGCCTTGCTAGACCCCAAGAGTTGGAATCCTCCGACAGTTGTAGGATCTGACACTTTAGTGTGCTTCGGCACCCCCCTTAGGGGGTTCACTCTAGTTGGACATTCCGTCAAACTGAATAGTCAGAAGAACCGATGGCGTGAATCTTTCAAGGCTCGCACCATGCCGAGGCACTGCTTTGAAGCAACCTTGAGCCAGGAGGAAGAGTACTTGTTCTGTTCGAAAATAGGAGATCTTCTATTTATGTATGGACGAAGCTACCGGATCAGCCCGCTTCTAATGAACTCAATTTTTTGTATCTTGCTCGTGCCTGTTTCATTGCATGCGGCAACTTATACGGTAAAAAGTGGGGGCGGCGGCAACTATACGACCATCCAAGCCTGTGCGACTGCGATGGCTGCGGGAGACACCTGCCAAGTATTCGCAGGAAGCTATGCAGAGAACGTTTCCGTCTCAGCAGGCACGGTAGGAAATTACAAGACGCTGACCGTCAACACCGGCGATACAGTAAACGTTCTCAGCTTCACCATCTCGTCTCACGTTAAAATTAAAGGGTTTCACATCCAGAACCCTTCTTCGCCAACCAACGCACCCTGCGTGACAGTGAGCGCGGGCGGTGCCACTGACTACTACATCACAAACAATACGATGTATGCCTGCGGGACGTACATGATCAAGGAGGACGCTGGCTCCAACACGACCCACGGGTATATCCAGGGCAACACGCTCTCTTATTCCTGCTCCACCTCATCCGCACCGAATACCTGCACAGCCATGCAGATCAACGGCGACTATCATCTGATCGAGAACAATGACATCTCCCACGTAAGCGACGGATTTTACGTTTTTGGAAAACACAATATCCTGCGCAAGAACACGTTTCATGACGTTTCCGAGGTGGATTGCGGGTCAAACTCCGGCAACTGTCATGTTGATTTCATGCAGGCAGATGCCAATGTGGTGGGAGGGGCCCAGCCGGCACAATATCTTTTGATCGAAAACAACACCGTCGAAAATTTGCTTGGTTCTAACATGCACGCTGTCGGATTGTTTCAGGCAGGAGCATGCAAGGGCCAGTGTTTCAACGCCATCGTTCGTTTTCACACAGCGGCGCACGTAGGTGGTGGCGGAATTCTTGATGACGACACCGGCTGGATCAACGTGAAATCCTATAACAACACCTGGGCTGATGTTGGCAATCAAATTACCAGCGTCGGAAATGCCATCAATGCCTTCACAAGCGGTTCAACGGGTGGGTCAGACATCAACGATATCTTTTATTTTCCGTTTACGCTTGCTGGCTTCAATCCGTACTTCACTGATTCCACCACCGCAACTACTTTCACCGCTGGGAATAACCTTGGATTCTGCAGCGGAAGTCCTTGCACTATTTTCCCACACACCTATGGTGCAGGAAGTTGGACATCTGACACTGGCAACATCCAGACCGACCCGCTATTCGCCAATTACGCTGCAAATGACTTGAATCTGCTACCCGGTTCTCCTGCACTCGGTACTGGTACTTACCTGACAACCGTGTCGTCGGGAGACTCCGGTAGTGGGATGTCTTTGGTGGTAAATGACGCTGGGTACTTCCAGGATGGCTCAGGCCTTGTCAATGGCGACTGCATCGCGGTAACAACTACCCTAAATCACGTCTGCATCACGGCGGTCAATTACTTGACCAAAACGCTGACGTTGTCAAGCAGCATATCGCGTTCTGCTGGAGACCATGTTTGGCTCTATTCAGATTCAGCGGGCAGACAGGTACTACGCGGTAGTGGGCCGAATATGGGTGCCGCGGTTCTAACTCCCGCACCGCCGACGAACCTTTCCGTCATCGTACAATGAACTTTCCTCTCACTCCGGACGCATCGCAATGTGCTCCCGAAGCGAAAATGAGTCATTTGTCAGGATGCGAAACTCGAAGTACCTTCAATGCCTCCACAACCGGCAAGATTCGTGCACCGGAGTCTAAAGACCATTGCACTACTTGTTCGAAAAAGGCGGGGGTGCAACCGTAAGGGCTCGGGTCCGTGTGGACATCATGCGTTGCAAAGATTAGCCATCCTCCGGCGCGGGAGTTCTCGTCGATAAGCCTCTTCACCTCCATTGGAGCATCCCTGCTCTTTTCCAGGAAGAAGGCACAAAGATAATTAAGATCTGCGACCCCACAATTAAAGGTTTGTCCTCCCCCGGCATGCCGATGTAAATATTTGCCGGGTCTTAGACCACCCCCGCGACAACATAGAAAATGTGTCCCGGCCATCTTCTTGATACTGAGTTGAGGCGCACTATAGGGATACGAGAACGTCCGAAAAAACGCGTTCGGGAGGACATCATTTAACGCCCACTGATTCTTGAGGATTGCTCTCTCGTATTGGTCAGTGGGCGTATTCCATGAGTGGCAGTGCTCAAACGTATGACACCCGAGCTCGTGTCCTTGACTCGTAAGGTCCTTCAGATCATCCCTATAGAATATCCGCCCCACGGGAGAGTCTTTTCCCATCAGGTTTAGAGATGCATAGTACGTCCCAAAGACCCCATGCCGCTTCAGGATAGACCCAGCCGTAGTGAACGCTGATCGAGGAAAGTCATCGAACGTAAACGATATAAGCGGCTGGGCTAACTCGACGACGAGCCGCCTTCTGTAAATTGCCCTCGTAGCTTCTGTAAGCAGCCGTCTTCTCACCTTAGCGAGATAGCTGCTTCCCACGATGTTCAAATGTGATGTATTTCCCGTCACTTACCGGACTCCTCAAGCAGGTTGCGAAGCCTGTTTAGCACGTTTACTTACCGGAGCGAGTTCCATTAGAAGCCCGGTGAGCTGGCGTATCGGAGCCAGTCCCCAATGCAAAAGAATCACAGCGCACACATAGAGCACACCAAGCACTGTTGAAATGCTGAGGATTGCGACCACGGCGGCTCCGGTCGTAAGAGGCGTCGGCCACAGCGACGTCGGCCGAATTATCCAAGCGGTCGTCAATCCGGCCAGCAATGCTGCTGCGGGGTATCTCCAAGTTGCGTTAACAAAGTCCTCTATGCCAAATCCGATCGGCCTTCCCGCATACCAGAATCCAGGGATGACGAGTATCCAGTAAGAACCACTCCACGCCGCGGCTATGGCAGCAGATCCCCACGGCAGTGCGATAATAAATAGAACAACCGTCAACACGAATGCTATTAGGTTCCAACGAAGCCATCGGCCTGGCCTTCCGAGCGGAAGATGAATCCAACCAATAGCGCTACAGAGCAACATTGCGCCAATCCCCGGTGCAAACATCTCAAAGATCTCCCCAGACTTGGCCCATTTTGCTCCGAGAAGCAGCCTTACGACGTGCCTTCCAACGAGTGTGAGCTCGGCGCTCGCCGCCATGCCAATCAACGCAACCATACCCAGCGAGTTCGCCAGATATCGCCGAAAGCGGTCTTGATCCTGGTTTAGCCGACTGAGGGTTGCGAACGCGACATCGTTGACCGGGGCAGTAAGTTGGCTGGCACTAAGCGCAAACAAATCGTACGCCTTCTTGTACAGCCCAAGCTCAATCGTATTGAATCTCCAACCCACTATCAGGTTGTCGATGTTCTGTTGACAGTAGGCCACGCCGAATTGGCCGTAGACTTTTGCTGCAAAGCGAATGATCGTCGCGGTTTTTCCGTCTCGCCGTGGTGTACTTGGAACCCACCGACACAAATACCACGCCCCGATGACTAAGCTGAGCGCATTTGCTATAAGAGCTACGACCAAGGACCAATAGCCAAAACCTGCAATAGCCAGGGCAATGGACACAACGCTGTAAACGGCCAGCGCGACCAGCTCGTTGGCCGATATCGCGGCGAACCGCATCGCTCGCTTGAGGAGCGCTAAGTGTATGCACGACGCCGATTGAATAAAGATCGTGCCGGACACCCCAATAGCGACGTTGGTCACCAGGGTATTCTTATAGAACGTCGCCAGGAGCGATCCTCCGGCTGCAAATCCCGTCGCAAGCAGGAGACCCGCTCCTGCATTGATCCAAAACAAGTTGCTCGCAGTATAGCGATCAAGATCCTCTGATTGAATGACCGCCTCAGTGAAACCGTTAAGCCCGACACTAACCAGGAGAAGACTGAAGGTAGTCACCATGGTCACCACACCAAAGTCGCCAGGCGTTAATAGTCTTGCAAGAACAACAGTGCCGCCAACGCGAAATATTAGGCTCAGCGCCGCAGCGGAGATTGTTACTGCTGCGCCACGTATCGACAAGCGCCGCAGTTCGGAGCAATCAGCCACAGGTTCGAATGCACCAAGAGAGCTAAACGGGACCATTCTTTCCATAAAGACGATCGGTCATCTCAAGCTACGGCTTTTTGAATGATCAACAGGTTTGTTGCACCACGGCTGACTTGTACAAGCAGAAACTCACACGCAGGATATCGTTGTGAATAGACGCTTCCCAGCTTATTACGCCACCCTCCAAGGTATTCAAATTCAATATCCTCAACAACGAAGATACCGCCCGGCCGAAGGTGGTCGATTGAGGACTCAAGGAAAGACGTGTTCGCTTCAAAGGTGTGGAGACCATCTTCGATGATAATGTCCGCCCCCTCCTGCAACTCTCTGTTGAGCCAGAGTTCGCGGACGGAGGGTGGATCGCACTGGTCGCAGAAGAATGTTTTAATCCCGTCTTCCTCAAATAAGATTTCACGATCGATATCGGCTCCGTAGATTCGAGCGTGAGGAAACAGTTGACGCCATCCACGTAGAGATGCGCCGGGAATTCCGAACACTCCCATATTCGACAGCATCGCGGGGTTATTTGTACCCAGGCCTAATTCAAGAATCCGCAAAGGCTCTTCGGACCGATCTTGGAAGAGTGTCGAGTAGATAGGGGTATATCTGTTTTTGGCTTTATCGCTTCCGCATTTCGCCATGACCCGGCACATTCTGGTCGGTGCCGATAAATTCGCGATCAGCAGTTGTCGAGCTGTGCCCGATGGTGTTGGTGCCATAGCAAATCTGAGAACTTCCGGAGTGCGTGGGAACACCTTAGAGGAAACGAAACGAGGCAGATACGAGCAGACACACCAAGACATAAACCGCATATATCCGACAGCAGCCGGCGAGAAGTACCGGCTGACTACCGGACGGAGCAACTGTTTTAAGCGCTTCATTTCAGGGTCTCAAGGAGGTAGGGTCGTGGGTTTGACTTAGGAACTCCGTCGGCAGTGGAGAGTCGCTTAGATGACGCAAATTCACGTCAAGGTCGAACTCGATCCGTTGCAATGGCCGGTCTTCTTCAAGGTAGCTGACACATGCGCGTTCAAGCTTGATTCGTCGATGGCTGGCGCACGGGTGCAACAGCAGTAGCCATCAGGTAATCACGCCACCGAGGAACAATGTGTAATGGATATCCAAGCAGTGCAAGGGGCCTGTGGAGAGGATTAGTAGGGATATGATGAAACTGCTGGTATTCAACCTGGTACTCCTCGAACCCGGCCTTCCTAAATTGCCAATCCAGATGACCGTAACTGTATTCAAGTACATGACCAAGGGCAGTATCGTTATCTGGGTACTGAAAATAATCAAATATTGGATGCCCGATTGCCATGTATACAACGTTACGAAGACGGTAGAGATTGGGGGTCGTGCAGATTAGAACTCCGCCCGGCCTGAGCATACCAGCGAGTGTTCTAAGTACAAAATAACCAGGCGTTGGCAGGTGCTCGATCACTTCCGAAAGAAAGATGAAATCAAATTTTGTAGCCAGTGGCGGGTCAGACTTACACAGATTCCAACACAAGACTGATACGCCATGGCTGGCAACGTAGTCCAGATGGGGACCGGGGAGGTCGGCCGCTACCGCACGGTCACCCCACAGCTTCGCAGCAAGAAGCGCCAATGAGCCCCCTCCAATATCGAGAACATCGACTGGATGAGGCGGAGCCAACTTGCCCAAGCGTCTGATGCATTCCTTGTATCGCGATCGATAACGCTCATAATAGTCGTTTCCGCCGAATTTGAATCCCTCCTGACAGACGAATCGCTTATACACTCTGTTGAACTCCATAGAGTTCCACACTCGTGACATGGATTTGTCCTCCTTCTCAAATTGCTGAGCGATTAGGTGTACTACAACTCTCGACAGTCGGATGTGAATTCAAGAGGCAAGATCTTTAGGCGGGAAAAGATCCGGTTTAGGCATTCGCCTTGCCACCCAATTCAACACTTGAGTTGTGCGCTGTGCCTTCGCGTCCCAAGTGAGGTGCTCCCGAGCGTAAGCCGTACCTTGTTGCCGTAGGCGGGCAAGGTGTTCCGGATCGTTGGCCAACCTCTCCAGTATCTCTTGTATTTCGGCAACCATCTGGGTTTCGCTAGTGATGGGCACTTTGTATCCGATTGCCGAGTTAACAACGTCGCCGGGGCCACCGAAATCTGCAACAATAGGTACGGCACCTAACGCGAGGGCTTCAAAGACCACTCCCGCCCCATTGTCGCGAAGGGAGGGGAACACCATCACGTCTGCCGCCTGCATTTTCGCGAGGACGTCACTATGGGGTATCCATCCCAAGAAGGAAACTCTGTTTTGGACATTAAGCGAGTTCGCAAGTTGTTCCAGTTGACTCCGATCAGGCCCGTCTCCAACGATGGTCAGATGCGCTCTATCGCGCTGAAGGAGTGGCGCGGCCGCACGCAACGCGATATCACAGGCCTTGCGGGGAACCAAGCCGCCAACGAAGATGAGCTTGAGACGTGGGCTGGAATCTGATCTCTCAGGGCGAGAAGAGCACAGAGAGCTGTCAACGCCGGGCTCCGGCACAAAGAATAGTTTGTCTCGATAAGGCTCAGCAAACTCTGAATAGGTTTGAGATGAGGCGGCGATGATCGCTGCTGCATGCCGATATGTCGACCGTGCAAAGGGCAGCATCCGGTAGCAATTTCTTAATCGGGAAATCCACTCTTTTTGGTTCTCAAGCTGGCTGAATCCTGGAGGCCACGGCAGTCCGCCATTAAGAGGGCCGATCACAAACGGAATCGGTCCTTTCCGCAGGAAGTAACCAAACGGACTGGGCATGCTCGGGGACATCGGAACTAGCCGTAGAACAATATCGAACTTATGGGCCAGAATTCGCTGATGCAATTGGCGCCAGGCCTGCCATTCGAAGGCAAGGCAAAATGGATATTGAAAGGCTGTTACGACCTGGCTATCGTAATTGGATCGAAAGATATTCTTGAAGCACCACGCAAAGATGCGATCGAGCCGTGGCGTGCGGACAAGCTCAATGTCGCGGAATCCTGAGTTCGCCCGACGCAGTGCACCTTCAACCGTACTTTTGGCGACTAACGTAACTTCATGTGTCCGCGCAAGCGCAGCTGCGTGGCAGTACGTTACGAAGGGAATGCTGACTGTTTCTGGATTGCAGTCCGACCCCAACACCAATATGCGCAGCCGACTCATAATCTCCTGTCATTCGCTCTTTAACCTACTTCGACAGCCACGGCCGAATGAAAGTCTATTTCCTCGAGCTCAGCCCTTCGCTTCCGCCTGCGTTGAGGTTTCGGACGGACGACTTTCGAACTAGCCATAATCGACCAAAGCAGGAAGAAGGTCGTAATCGTCATCATCCGAAATGGAGCCTCGGTCAGGCCGTTAATCGCCACGGCGATTAAAAATGCCAGACTGAGGCCGCCGACAGCAGGCTGGCGGCGTAACGCCGCGACCACCTTCTGGTACCCTGTTATCAAAAGGAAAGCAAAAAGCGACACTCCAATCCAGCCAAGATTTAAGTAAACCTCCAAGTACCCGTTGTGAGCTTCTTGGAAGCTGTTCTGGTAAAGCTTTCGCAATTCCACGAGTCTGGGTCCCATTAAGAAAGTCTCGTAGCCTGCTCCCAGCCACGGATTCTGTACCAGGCTCAGAACAGAATGCCAGATTGCGGTCCGGCCGCTAAGCGTTACGTCCCGCCCGAACAGATCGAAAAGGCCCCGAGCAAAGAATATTGGGATCAAGGCGCTGCAACCCGCCACCGCCACCAGAAGGTGCGCTCTTGCCGGTTTCACACCCGACGAGCGTCGGCTCGTTAAAACCATCATTGTGCCACCAAGAACCAGGCAAATCGATGACGTTAATGAATGGCACATCGTAAGCAGCCATATTGTCATTCCCAGAATGACGCCATGGGCGACCAACTTTCGGATGCGGACTGAGGTCACACGATTACGAAGAGTCCTGAGAATGGACCACAGGGATGCCAAGCCAAAAATCATGCAAATGATTCCAAGCTGGTTCTTCTGATCGGCCACCCCAACGTACTCGACGTTCCAAGCCTTGTCGAATACCCGCCCCAAACTGGGGTAATACATGCTGAGCAGAAGAGAAAGAGGTATGAGGATGAAACCCGAACGTGTGAGGAGCCGTTTTACTGCTATCACTGGGTCACCGTCGGTCACCACAACAAGGACGAGGACGATGTCCTCGATTCCTTTGAGCCAATGTTTCACGGTGATATACGGAAAATCTGACCACAGAACGCTGAGGCCCGCGTAAGAGAAAAACAGCAGTATCGGCCAACTGGTTCGCAGCAGTGCGCCGACCTTCTTTCGTCTAGGAATGAGAGCTACCAACGCAAGAGCCATCAGAAGGACGTCTATGACCGCACCGACTGGATCCGAGTAGATTCCGTCCGCGGCGATTGGCTGGGGGCCGCCAGCAAACCACGCTGCTACCGGGCGAGAACTATTGATTAGAAGGTAGACAACCGAGATCCAAAGGGCCTTAGAAGTTCGCCCCCTAGGCTCCCGATCGAGCCAGAAGAGGCCTACGATACCAATTGAAACGAGAACTGTGGCGATTGGCTTCATTCTTCGTTGTGAAAACGCAAGACCTGTAGCTAGGGGCCTGGAGTAGGCTTTTGCTGACGGCACGGACGCGTCGCGAGGGATTAGCTTATCTCTTTCGGCTAGATCGGACTTGCTATACCTGAAGAATTTGTAGCTCGCTCATGGCTGAATTCTGTGGTCGCAGCGCATGCCACGCCCATGCCAGAAAGACCGCGGCGAGAACCACCAAGAACGGAACGACGAAGACGCTGTGGCGCGCATGAGCAATAATCGCCATGTGAACTACTGGCACGTAAATGATGTACAGCAAGATTAGTGCCGACCTTCGCAGAAGTCCGCGTTTACTTAGCACGACAGCACCGCCAAGAGCCAAGGCGAGCAACGGTAACTGCATTAACATGTTCATATCCGTCGCTCGCGGCGTTTTCCCTAGGAACCAGAACTTGAAGAAAAAGTTCTTGGCCGCGCAACCTGCGAGAACTGCAGGATTACTTCGGTATTCTTCGGAGACATCATTCAGCAAAGCACGGTTAAACTTCACTTCGTCCTGCGGAGTGTAGAAGAATTGGTAATAGAAGGAGCCCTCGAATCTAAGACCGAGTTGTCTGGCGATTTGCGCCCGCTCACGGCCGGCAGCTCTTTGTGCCTGGCGAAACTGTTCGCCGTGGGAGAGGTGTTCGCATGTGTAAAGCCCCTCTTGCGCTGCTACGCCCGCCAAGGTCGAGGTGGGAACGAACGCATGCACAAGGAAATAGTTACGGATAATCCACGGAGAAATAGTCACTAAGGTCGCGACGCCAAGCACAAGCATGCGCAACACGGTATGACCCCGTTGTGCCCAGCTCGTTGAGGTAAGTAGCAAGTAGGACAGCAGGAAGACCGGAAAAAGGAAGACTTCGCTCCTTACCAGCGACGCAACCCCCAGCAACATACCCGCCGCGCCATACCACAACATCCTGCCCGTATCCACGGCCCGATACATTGCGAGCATGAACAGCAGAACAGTGAGTATGCAAGGCATTTCGACGCCGGCCCTGGCCTCGGCGACCAAGGTAGCCGGGTAAAGCAGAAACAGCAGTGCCGCAATCAGCCCGACCGCGTTGTCTTCCGTGATCTCTCGAGCGAGCCGTAGAAGAATTAAGGCGGCCCCAAACGCCAGTATGATGCAGGCCAGCCGAGGAACTTGAACCCCGGTACCCCACACTTTAAACACGGCGGCAATAAGCAACGGATGCCCTGGCTCGCGAAGCATTGTCTCGCCCATTTGGGCGTCAACACGGTATCCGTGTCCCTGAGCGAGATTCGTCCCTATCAGGTCGTACAGATCCCCTAACTCTAGGCTGTAGTTCAGGATCCCGGCCGCACGGGGCAACACCACCAGCACCATGAATGCGTTCACGAGGAGCACAGGAACAAGCAGGATGAATAGCTTCCGCTTGAGGCATGAAGCCCCGCGAGCGACGAAAGCCTTGGCTGCCGGTTCGTCACCAGCTGCCAAATGAGGTTTTTTCAACATCTAGCTCCTTGTGCGCTAATTGTAAGATTCTGGCGAGCGCTTTGCCCAAATATAGGTGGCCGTCATCGCATAATTCCAGACCGCTCCAACCGCTGCTCCGGCCAGCGCCGATAACTGCCAGAGCGTGTCGTGTTTAAAGAGATATGAGGCGACTCCTACGTTCGCGGAGGCGCCGAGCGAACACATCAGGGTGTAAGAGACTAGTCCATTCAGCCAGTTCCAACCTCGGAGGCGCATATCTCTGTATGTGAGCGCGTTATTGAGAGTAAAGTTGCTGACCATCGCCAATGCCGCAGCAATAACCTGACTGTAAGTGAACCCTAATGACGTCGCCCGAAATAGAGCAGTTAGTGCGGCGAAGTGGACGACGACTCCGATTGCGCCAATCACCACAAAAGAAAGAAAGCGCACGGGGATAACATCACCAATGCGCTTATCCACAAGCATCATCAGATAACTCCAAATTGCTTGATTGTCTAGCTTGCTTTCGCCTGCATGACGACTGCGAAACACATAAGGTAGTTCCTTTACCCGCAACACTCGGGGAGACGAAGCAATCACATCCAATAGGATTTTGAATCCAACGTTGGATAGATTCCGGACCACTAGCTCCACGACCTCCCGGCGAAGGGCGAAGAATCCACTCATCGGATCGGATAAATTGTGCTTGATTACGGCAAGGCTAAGGCTCGTGGCGAACCTACTCATTTTGGCTCGTGATGCATCCCATGACCCAATTCCCCCACCTGCGGAGTAGCGTGTGCCGACAACAACGTCCGTTTCGCCGCTCTTCAAGAGTTCCAACATGCGAGGCAAAACCGCTTCATCATGCTGGCAATCTCCATCGATGACGGCGATGTATGGTGAAGAACTCGACAGCACCCCCTCTATGCATGCCGAAGAAAGGCCGCGCCTACCGACTCTCTGAATGCAGCGGACCCGTGGGTTCAGTAGAGCTATTTCACGAACTCGCGCCGCTGTTCCGTCTGGCGAATCGTCATCTACAAAAATCACTTCCCAAGCTTCTCCCACTAAGCATTCCTCAAGCCTACTCACAAGCTCATATATATTGTCTCGTTCGTTAAAGGTAGGAACGATTACCGCCAGCTCGGCAACATGTCTCTCCGTACCTTTTGTAGTGTCAAACAATTCAGCTGCTTTAGCCTGCATATCACTGCACTCTCCTCGATCAATATTGACTGACGCGTGCCGGCCCGGCATCTCGGTCACAAGCTGCGCTTGACCAGCGCACGTTAACGAGTCGGCTTCCGAAAAGCTGCGGATGAAAAGGGGGGGGGCAGGCATTGCAGTTGCCATCTCCCCTGATACGGCCGGAAGCCTCGGGCGTGCACCGGCAGAAGAGAGCCAGCAACGAACTAGCTACATGCAACCACGCTGCCGGTATCTACAGAGGCGTGACGATACACGCGCACCTCAGTGATGGTCAGGTAAAGTAGGCCCAGAATACAAATAGTGAAGATGATCGAGGCTGACGTCGGCGTTATTCGGTTAATTCAGGATGTGATCAGGGGCAACTTGGCGGAGCGCCACATGCAAACAAAATCGGCGATCAGTGTGTGAGATCAACCAAAGGTATCCATTAGCACCGGTTTCGACCAGTAACTTCTACGGCAAACATTAGCGAGTTGTCGCCGTGCGCGTATTATCGTGGATCGATGAACAGCCGGTGCATAATCTCCAACGTGAGCATCTTGTGAATTTCATAAGTAAAATTTCGATCTCCTTTGATATGGTGGCGTACCATTCCTTCCACTGTGTTCTTTTGCCAGTAGGGGCGAGATAGCGTGCGCGGGTCGAGCAACATTTCACGCACGTAGTCTGACAGTGCATCCCGATACCAGACGCGGAAGTGATAGTACTTGTGTCGGCCTAGAAACATTCGCTCGAGGTGGAGAGGAGAGAGCAGGTGATCGATTTGGGCAACAGCGTTCGGCATGCCATGGTCATAGGCATATTCAGCCTTAAACGTGAAGGTGTGGTACTGGCGAATGATCGCGGAGAACGAACTGTCTCGCCCCGCATATCCCATGTCCGTTCGAATGCTTCGAAGCTGCCTGGATCCATCGCTGATCAGGCGAAGACGAAGGTTATTGCTTTGCATGACCGCCGTCGGCGCTCGGAAGAGAGTTCTGACGAAATCCCTATCAAGGTATGGAGACCGCATGGATAATTGGGTTTGCTCCAGTGCAAGAAGGCCATGATGGTGCCATGGAGCTTGGCGAAAGGCCGCGAAGGACAGTGGATGAACATTCGCAATCCGGGAGTAAGTTTGGCGCGCAGCAGTGAGATGAGGGTGGAGATCCGCCATGAAGAGCCCGGGAGGGGTTCCCATCGGCTTGAATGCACGCAACCCGCGAAGCACCTGGTCACCATAGTTGCCTGTCATCCGTGCCGGAGCAATCTCTCGAGCCTGCTGACAACCAAACAACACGGGTGAGCAACCGACGTCAGCACAAGCATCCGTGAGATAGACTGTCCGTTCCGCGTAATAAGGAAACCGAGACACAAACTCCCGGCCACAGCGAATGACCTCATGCGACTGGTCGCAGGCTTGGGCCACCTGCCGAGCCACAATCACGTCGCGGCTATCGCGGTATGACCCGCCAAACGTATAACACGGCAACGAGCCAGGCTCAGGCTTGTACCATGCCATAATCATCCGGGTGTCCAATCCCCCCGTCAGCGACAGGCCAACTTTCTCCGCTCCGCTAAAGTGACGGGGTAAATTGCGAGAAAAGACCTCCCGAATCTCTCGATGGAATTCCTCCGGCTTCAAAGCCTCTTGTTCTTCCCAATCTCGAGGTTGGATATAGGATGTCTTCCTAACTACGGAGCCATCACGAAATACCCAAGCCGAACCTGGAGGAAGAATGTGCAGGCCCTCAAAGAGTGTTCGATCTTCCAGGACACATCCACACTCGAGCCATTCCCCTAGTCCCTGAGGACTGATCCGCCGAAGTTCCGGGCAGATCGAGAGGATAGCTTTCGCCTCCCCTGCGAAGTAGAACGCTTCTTTGCCCTCATAGATATAGAGGCGATGCATCCCGAAGTGGTCATTGAACAGGACGGCCGTCCCCCGCGTTCGGTCAGCGACAAGTCCGTGGAACCATCCATTCAGGTGGGATGGAAATGAGGAATCGTCCTCGTAATGGTGGATCAGATACCCCGGCCCGTCAGAGTCCACCACGTGACCTCGCTCTTTTAGCCTGGCTCGGGCATCTGGCTCCGGGTGGTCGTCACCCGAGAAGACCATAACTGCATTTCCCTGTTCATTCACTACCGGCATCCCGTCTGAAAAGGAACCTTTGCGGGCGGTCCAACCTATATAGACTCCCAAGGATTCATCGATCCAGGTGCCTGTAACATAAAAGTGCTCGTGACGCAGCGTGTCGAGCATGGCGAGTAATTGCCGCTCAGCCTGCTTTTTGGGCATCTTCGTGATCAGTCCCACGATGCCGGGCACTACGCTTCTCCCATCAGCCGAGCATACTTTCGTTCGTACCACACAGCACGAAGATCGCGCAGCCTGCTCGCAACAACCTCGGGAATGTAGCTGGATATGCCCTTGTGCCATCCCAATCGAAGGGCAGCGCGACCCAATGAGGTCACCGGCACGTAGTATTTCGGCATGTCAATCCGCCTGAAGCCGTTGCGTTCTTTGAAAGCCCGCAAACCATCGTTCTCTTTCTTCCCGTAGTCAAATCTCGAGTACACCAGGTGACGAATCCCTCGTTCTGCACAGACCCGAACCGCATGAGCGATTAGCGCATTTTGCGCTGCCTTGTCCCGATGCCTAAGCATCGAAATAATATTCATCAGACCAGCCTGTGTGCGAGTCTCGTCCTGCACCAGCTTGGCGAATCCGATCAGCCGATCCTGGAAGAGCGCAGCGATAAAGATGCTATCTTCCATGAACGTCGCCTCTTCACGGTAGACGGTTTGGACAGCCTTGCCATAATGCGGAAAGCGCCGCCTCTGACGAACCGGACACTCGTTGTAGATTTGGTGGATACCAGCAACCAACCTGTCGTTGAACGGTACTTCACATAAGACCACGCCGCTCTTTTCAGCGTGCCTGACCATGTTTCTCGTCTTACACCCGAGATCATGAGTCCACCAGTGCTCAAACGTAGTAACCGGTAATACGGCGAAATTGTCCCACTCGAACGCGTATGGAAACCTCGGTTGGCTCTCGGGAAGCCTCTGGGAAAATGTGAACAGATCCACCTCCAGCTCCGAAGCGCGAATCCCGTCAATTACGGGAGCGGGGTCCTCCAGGAAGCGGTACCGGTCGCCGTGGGGATGCGCGACGCGTAGAATCCGTCCTTCGACACGGATTTCCCTGCCGCAAATCTGGATCATTTGAGTAGCCATTGACTATCGACCATCGCGTGGAATAGATATCGAAGAGATGAGCTCAACCGATTGGTCTCTGAGCGTGAGAGGACGGGTTTTTCTCATTTCTTCGCGGGGCGCAAACACAAGCAACAGACAGGACGGCTCCTGAGTACATCGCCGCTCGATAAGGCTGAATCTCTGACGAACTACAGCTTCAACATTGCGTGCGAGCCGATCTTCACAATCATTGCCGGTGCAGAGCCGAACCACCATGATGCCGCCGGGCGCCAGCATGGATCCGTAACGTTGCAGGAAGCTTGACATCTCAGTAACGATGTGGCCTCGTCGACGACAGACATACATCAAGGATTCACGGAAGAGGAAGACATCCATCATCTTCCCCGGAATGAATGCATGCATAGATCCCTGGATGAAGTTGACTTTTGCCCTTCCTGCCTCGGCTGCACGCTTTGCAGCTATACCGAGCGCCACATCCGAGATGTCGACGCCGGTATACGTCTCGTAAATCGGAGGCAATTCCACAGCGGTATTGCCGTGGCCTGAACCGATATCACAAATGTTCCGGTTGGTGCAGTACTTTACCAGCACCTCATAGATCGGATCGCCTGGAGTGTTGAGGCTCCTCGAGTCCCACTCTCCTGCGGCGTATTCATAGTTCCACTCCATACGCTGCACCCACGGGGGAAGCAGGCGGCGGTGTACCAAACCACGAAACTTTGTTCTAAGGAGATTCATCGTTGAGTGAGCGTGTCCTTCAGAAGAAACAACGCGACGCATCGGCTTCACACTCAAGGTCCACAACGCGCTAACGGACTGAGCAGTGCAGGTTCATGTCGGACTGGCTACTTGCCGAATCGAGCTGCGAGAATATCCTGTCCATAATCCGAGCGGTCAGGAGAATCTCCTCGTGGGGAATAGGGTCTGGCGCATTATCAGTGATGGCTCGATAGAACGATTTGATTAGGAAATTCATTCCAGATTTCATGTGGAAGTCCGATCGCACGAAGGTCTTGATATTCGTCAGAACATTCGCAATTTGCTGTGTGGCCAGTGCGACCGGGGAGATAAATATTTCTGCGTAACTGGGCAGGCGCCTGCCCGGCAGCCGGATCAGTGTTTCCTGGTCATGATCGAGAACAAGCCCATTCTCTGTGCCATATAGTCGAAACTGATGGAGCCCCGGTCGCATTTGGGACGAAAAGGTGAAGTATGCCGTCACACGTCCGGGCTGACAGATGATGACCCGCAACTCATCGATGAGTTGTGTTTCGCCGCGATGTCTTAATTCTTTACTGGTAAATCCTAATGCGGTGATATCGAGCTCGCCACCGTCTAGAAATTCCGCGATTCTCGCGATCCCGTGGCTGATGATGTTTTGAAGCAATCCGCCGGGCAATTGCCGTACCCAGTGTTGCTCGTCAGATAGCACAGCGCGTGCGTATGCGGTAGTCCCAAGGTTATAGCAGTAATAACTCTCCATGTGGACGGGGCCCGACCCGAGATATCCACTCGCTATTAGGGACCGCATGCGCCGAGCCACGTGAGTAAATTGGTCGTCATGACCTGCCGTAATCCTCACGCCCTTGCGGTTTGCGCAGTCTATCAAACACTGCGCTTCCACCTCTGACAGCGTAAATGGCTTCTCCACATAGACGTGGCATCCTTCTTGCAGGCACTTCTGCGCGACTGTGAAGTGAGTGTGTGGCGGAGCGGTGACGTGAATTACATCTGGCCGGGCCTGCTTGATCAGTTCGTCAACGTCCGTGAAGCCATTGCGCACTGGAAATCGATCCATGAACTGACGCACCATGAGCGGCTCAATATCGCATGCCCCTACGATTTCTACACCAGGAATGCGAATGATTTGAGAGGCGTGCGCGTCGGCTATTTTGCCACATCCAATGAGGGCGGCTTTAAGCATGCTGCTCCTTCTGCCGGCATGCTTCGAAGTAACGCTCTAAGCAGGTCGCCGTTGGCAGCTTAGGAGTCCACCCCAGACGTTCCTTTGCTTTTCGGTTGTTGTATGTCGTTGGACGCCAATTTGCATACCATCGAGCCCGGTTGAACACCGGGGGAAGTTGACCCTTGGAAGCCCTCGAGTAATGTTCCCAGCTGCGACATAGAAGATAGCTGATCACATGTGGAACATAGACGGAACGGAATTGCTTCACATATCTCTTGTACAACGACAGAAACTGCCGACTTGTTGGGAGATCATCGTCAACGATATTGAAGACTTCCCCATCGATTCCTCTTCTTATGCCGGCTAAAACAATCGCCTCTGCACAGTTATCTACATAGGTGAGTGGGACAGTATTGCTTCCGCCAAGATGCAGGAATATTCCAAACGTATCCGTGCCCACGCGCCCGTGTATGGACTCGTTTCCTGGACCGTAAACGACACCCGGCCTCACAATGACATATGGAAGCGCCAGCGCAGCTCCGTACTCTCTAACTATATTTTCCTGCTTCACCTTGGCAAAACAATATGCCTCACCCCGGGTCTCAGGTCTTTGTTCGACAGCTGAGGTTTCGTCGAGCAGGTTACCGGTTGTGTTGGAGTAGACAGCGAAGGAACTCACATTTACAAAGCGTACCAGCGCTTCAGATTGGGAACTCGCGACCATGAGATTGCGGGTCGTAACGACTGAGTTCAGGTATGCGTCGGGATAGGATTTTTCTCCTCGGCCGGCAGCAAGATGAAATACGACAGCAACATCCTTACAGGCTCTAACGCAGTCTTCTTTCCTCAAAAGATTGCCGTAAACGAGTTCCAGATCAACTCCATCAGTATTCCGGCGTGCGGATTCGATCCAATCGAGATCGCGCGACGACCTGACGAGCAACCGGATATTTCGGAATCCATACTCAACTAATCGAAAGACCAGCCGCCGGCCGATAAAGCCTCCAGCACCGGTAACCAAAATCCGGTCATCCGGACCAATGTTGAAGTTGCACGAGTCCACGAAAGCTCCCCGATTTACTCGGTGATGTAGGCCTGGCGCAGCGGCGTGAAGCCCACGAGGGCAAGAAGGAGCCCGAGATGATCACACAATTTCACAGCTATCGTCATGAATCGGTGCTGCCCTAGAAGAAGCGTGACGGGCAGCACGATCAGATATACAGCAACTGCAATCATCGACTTGAGAGCGCTCGGCCATCCGAAGTTTGGGTGTAGCGGAACGAGGGCTCCCCGAAACAGCGCTCTTTTCAACATGAAACTACGCTTCCACCGGACCGGTGGAACCACTTCAAAGACAACGGCCTCGGCGCTCCAGATAAATTTGTATCCAGACGCGATCTTCCGTCGAAAGAATTCCTTGTCGCCGCCACCTCGAAACTCGGGATCGAACGGCTGGTCCTGGCCGTCGAAGATTTTCTTCTTTAGCAGGACGTTCCCTGTCCTGCCTTCCTCCCGATCGAGAGGCACACCCGTAGGGTATACCTTACGTTCGTAGAACTTGCTCTTCAGTAGCCACTTCGGGGGGGGAACATCAAAGTATCGCTTTACCGGTCCGAGAACGCCATCCACCCCATAGCGGTTCAATGTATCGAATAGATTCATTAGCCAGTACTCATCCGGAAATTCGTCATCGTCTATAAAGGCAATGAGATCCCCAGACGCTTGCTTGATAGTTTGATTCCTGGCCAATGAGATGCTCTGCGTCGGCTCGACGCAGTACTTGACAGCAAGGTTCGAGACGGAAGAAAACTCCGACACTGCTTGCTCCCCCGATCGCGCGCGGTCGTTGTCGCAGACGACGATTGAATACGTGAAGCGGTCCTCCGTCTTCTGACGGCCCAACTCCTTGAGCAGGCGCTTTAGCAGAGGCGGGCGGTTGTAGGTACAGACGCAGACACAAATATGGTGAGCACGATCTCTCATTGCATTCTCTATGGAATCTCTAAGGGAACATCAGCCCTTTGGGCAACAACGATTGAATGTTGCAGAGGCGAGGCGGCTATGGATGGCGCGACCCCGGGAGGCGTCCTATTGATTGACCGTGAAGCGCCTTGCCATTATGCTGCTCTCCGCGAATTTCTGAATCCCAGGTCCGGTTAGGAATGCGTACTCCGCAGGATCATTCGGATGTGTCTCTAACTCGACGGCATAATGGCGAGATAGTTCAATGATTTGTTCAAGGCGGCCTGAGGTCGCAAGGGGCTGGATCGAGAAAAAATAATCTGTCAACAAATGGCGTCTGCCGAGAACCCAATCTATCGCTTCCCGATACCGGCGGTTGGCGAGTCCCTTTTCACCGGGGCCAAAGGAGAAGTTTCTCCGCACCATCGTTCCTGTTGGGATGAGACCGCCAAATAGTACATTTGCGCACAGGTGCATATGATGGTGGCCATCAATGCGCGAGGGTTCGTGGCCATAGAGAGAGGCGAACTGGTCACATTGTGCTGCCACAAGATAATCAAAAGAACTGATCAAACCGGGATGGAACACAACTTGAGAAAGCCGGTGTCCGCGCAAGAAATGTGAGATACGAGTCTGATGATGGAGGAGCTGCTCAGGGACTTTGGCATCCGAAAAGCGGAGCGTCAGATTTAGATGAAGACCAGCATCGATTTGATGTTCCTGGGCGAGCCCTGCAGCGCGACCCGAGTCGGCCATAAAGACCATAGCGCTGACGGATGACACCGTACCGCAATGAATGCAATCAAGGATGCAGTCGGTCGTCTTCTGATCGCGCCCCCAATCGTCGGCGTTTACGATGAGCACTCCGTTTTGCTCCCTATCGCTTCAATGCAATCGGACCATTGCGGGACCGACTCTGTGTTGTTGTCGCTGAAAGCGGGGCCGCATACCCACTCAAGCGGGACGTCGAATTCCGCTCGATCTGGAAGGCGGTATTCGGTGCAATAGTTTCTTCAGCCGGTCCATCTGTTCCTGTCGATGAAACTTCTGGATCTCGACAGGGACCGGTCTGTCGACGCGGCGTACCATCGCTCCGAAGTATCCTGCTCCCAAGGCGAGCCCGCGAACGACAAAGGGGGCCCGGAGACTCTGAATGCCTACGCGGGCAAGCTCCCAGAGCGGATGCCCACCTATGGTGTAGTCTTTGATGCCGGTGCGATACCACGAGGCGCATGTGCCATGCTCTGCGCTTCCCATCTTCCGGTGATGCACGGACACCATCTCCGTAAACGTTCTGGTCCTCCATCCTTTCATTCTCGCGGTGACCACCGCTAAGTGGTCTACACCGCCCACGGGAAGCGGTGTGTAACCTCGAATGTCCTCAAAGCAAGCCCGGCGAAATACCTGGCAGGCTCCCGATACGTGCTCAATGCTGACAAACCGGTAATCGTAGGTTTCCCCGTTGATTTCTTGAAATGGCGTTCCAACAACACCGAGAGCGGCATCTTCGTGGAGCCTCGCAAGCAGGAAGGCAAAATGCGCTTTGCCGATGGTAATGTCGGCATCCAGAACGACGACGACTCCGAAGTCGAGATCACGAATATGAGCATAGGCGGCATTCACTGCGTGGGCCTTACCACCGAAGCTTCGAGAGCGCCCCCCCGGCATCTGCATCAACTCAACCCAATCCAATTGGGACGCATATTTTTGAACTATTGCATCGGTATCGTCGTCGGAGCCATCGCTCACAATAATCCACTTCAGCGGCCGCACAGTTTGGGCGAGGACGGACTGAATCGTCAACTCAATGAACTGCGCTTCATTGCGCGCGGCTGTGATGAGAACATATGGGAGATCTTGCCGCATGATAAAGGATGAATTTCTCTTAGCCAGGCGGACTATCCCGCCATTACAAGTGGCCGGGCGTCCATCACCGGGGCAGCTGCTGCCGGTCTTGGTGAAAACGCGAGGACCTGCTCGGCTACACGCGCTTGTTGCTCTCGCGTGAGTTGGGGAAACATTGGAAGCGATAAAACCTCCGAGGCGACTCGGGTCGCAACCGGCAGGTCACTCGGGCTGTAGTTCAGCACCTGGTAGGCTTTCTGCATGTGTAACGGGAGAGGGTAATGGCAACCGGATCCTATCCGTGCGGCTGTCAGGTGCTCGATCAAGTTCTTACGTTCCCTGCTACGTATCACGTATAGGTGATACACAGAACGAGACCATAACGGCTGATATGGAATCGTTATCGCCCTGTTGCCACCAAGTAAACCATCGTACTCGGCAGCGATAGTTCGCCGCTTCAGATTCCACGCTGAGAGATGCGGCAGTTTTGCAAGTAAAACGCCTGCTTGGATCGCATCCAGACGTCCATTAAAACCTTCAACATCGTGGTAGTACCGCTTTACCTGGCCGTGATCGCGCAGCATCTTTACCTTCGCTGCGATCACAGGATCATCCGTGGTAACGGATCCACCTTCTCCACATGCGCCAAGATTTTTTCCGGGATAGAAGCTGAAGGCACCTGCAGTCCCCATTGTCCCTGCTTTCATCCAGCGGCCGTGGGTCTTCGAAAGGTATTGAGCGCCGTGCGCCTGACAGGCGTCTTCAATTACGGTCAATCCATATTCATTCGCCAGATCAAGAATCGGGTCCATGTCAGCCATCTGTCCGTATAAGTGGACAGGCACAATAGCGGAAACACGTTTTCCAGTGCGATGGCTGATCAGTGAGCCGGCGGGATCACGGCTGCAATGATGGCAGAGAAATCGCCGTAGCGTCTCTACCGACATCGTGTAGGTGCACTCATCTATATCGATGAACTCAGGGATAGCACCCGCCTGCGAGATCGCCTCAGTTGTTGCTATGAAGGTATTCGGAACCGTCAGGACGACATCTCCCGGCATAACCCCGGATGCGATGATCGCGAATCTAAGAGCATCAGTTCCACTCCCAACGCCCACGGAGTGGCTGGCTCCGCAGAACGCTGCAAACGCAGCTTCAAACTCCTCCACTACGGGCCCACCAATAAAGCAGCCAGTCAACAAGGCACGCCGGAACGCGTCGGTCAACTCCCGCTCGAGCTCAACGTGCGGCGTTGCTAAATCCACAAAGGGAATGGGTTCGAGAGAGGTATCAACGCTTTCCATGATTCCCTCCTGAGTTGCCGTCGTTGTACCGCAGAATTCTTGCAGGGTTTCCAGCCACGACAGCGTTTGCGGGAACATCTCTGGTGACCACACTGCCCGCGCCCACGACGGCGTTCTCTCCGACGGCAATGTTGGGGAGAATCGTTGCCCCCGAGCCGATGGACGCTCCCATCTGAATCATTATTCGCTGGACCGCCCAGTCTGCTTCTGTCTGCAATCTGCCGCCCGGAGTCGTCGCCCGCGGATATTTGTCGTTGATAAACATCACACCGTGTCCAATGAACACACGGTCTTCGATGGTGACGCCTTCGCAAATGAATGAGTGACTGGATATCTTGCACCGCTTTCCGATCGTGGCATTTTTTTGAATCTCGACGAACGCACCTATCTTGGTTTCATCCCCAATAACGCAACCATAGAGATTGATGAATTTGGAGAGGACAACGCCCTTCCCGAGTCGCACGTCATCCGCGATGCAGTTGAAAGACGTCATAGATATACCAGTGACCCTCTCTTGCTTAGGGACTGGCTCGCAGCCTCAAGCATCTTTACCACCCGCAGTCCAGCGCATCCGTCGTTCAGTGCCTTCTGCCCGGATGAGACGCATTGCACGAAATACTCCAACTCCTGCCGCAATGCTTCTACCTGTTCCAACTGTGGCGCCCACATGTCGCCCGAACGATAGTTCATCAGCAGTTCATAGACCCCTTCGCGGCTGGTGACATCTACGCCGCGGTCATAGAGCTTCACTTTTTCATCAGCTTCCAGATCGTTCCACACAACCATCCGCTTTTCTCCACCAATAAGTGTTGTCCTCACTTTGACGGGAGACAGCCAATTCACATTAATGTGCGCAATGATCTTTTGAGGGAAGTACAACGTCATATACGCAACGTCTTCATGGCTATTCAAATGGTTCTGACCGGTGGCCAGCACAGCCTCAGGGGCTGCTTTTATGAGGTAGTCCATGATCGAAAGATCATGCGGCGCAAGATCCCACAGAACATTGATGTCGTGCTGAAAAAGGCCCAGGTTTACACGTGTCGAGTCATAGTAGTAGAGCTTACCCAATGTCCCGTCCTCAATGAGATGGGACAGCTTCGTGACGGCCGACGTGAACAGAAAGGTGTGATCCACCATGATCGTAAGGTTCTTCCGCGACGCGAGGTCGATCAGTTCCTCGCCCTGAGCGGAGTTACTGGTGAATGGTTTCTCAACAAATACGTGCTTGCCATTCTCCAAGGCTGCTTTCGCTAAATCGAAGTGTGTCCAGACGGGCGTAACAATTGCAATGGCGTCAATGTTCGGGGATCGAATCACTTCCGAAACTTCGGACGTGACTTTGACCCCCGGACACGCCTTCTGCGCGCGCAGTCGAGCCGCCGAGCTGATCTCGGCTATCGCGAGCACCTGTGATCCGTCCAGATTCATCAGGTTCCTCACGACGTTTGGTCCCCAATACCCGTATCCGATTACTCCGAAATTCATGCCTTCTCAAGGCCTCTAGGTGTGAATGAAACCTAGCAAGCTCCAGTACCTTTGATAACGGCTA
>Ga0207667_10000314_pt1 | contig 67212 bp, 68 predicted proteins | sample KBSCornC52_FD_184301 | JGI IMG/M metagenome (GOLD analysis project Ga0207667, IMG submission 184301) | Corn rhizosphere microbial communities from Kellogg Biological Station, Michigan, USA - KBS Corn C5-2 (SPAdes) (version 2) | ecosystem: Host-associated > Plants > Roots > Rhizosphere > Soil ... | reverse complement strand
TTCACTCGCTTCCCGGCGAGCTTCGGCTGCTGCACCTGTGCGGCTTTCATCGGCGCGAGCCGGCGACCCCCGCCCAGACCATCCGGGCCGTTCCGGTTTACAGCTCCGACGAAATTCCCACTCCGAACGGGTTTCGCGCCGTCGAGCGCTCCGTGGTCGCGCTCCACTCGCCCCGAGCGGCAGCCCGGCTGGGTCGGCTGGCTGACGAGCTCGGGCTGGCGCGCGGCGAAATCGCGCTTGCGGCAATCAGCCCGGAAACCGCCGAGGCCGCGGGGACCGGGTGGGAAGCCCTGTTGTCGGCGCAGGAACCGACCGACACCGCGCTTCTCGCCATTGCCGCAGAGCTGTGCAAGAACCCGCGCTGATGGAGCGGGCGGGGACGAGAGACGCTATGGGCTGGGGAGCGCGCCTGCTGATCGCGCTCGTGCTCATCCTGGCGGGCGCCGCGGCCGCGACCTGGGGGCTGGCACACTATCAGCCGGCCGCGAAGCTGTTCGGAGTGGCCGCCTCCGCGCCCGCTCCGCAGCAGCCGAAGCTCGTCATCCAGCAGGTGCCGCAGCAGCAGCCCTCGAGCGCGGGCACGCTCAACCCGGCGATCGCCGAGCAGATCGGTCAGCTGCAGGCGCGGCTTCAAAGAGTCGAGAGCGAAAGCCAGGAGGTTCGGGGGACGGCCGGACGAGCCGACGCCCTGCTCATCGCCTTCGCGGCGCGCCGGGCAATCGAGCGCGGAGTCGGACTCGGCTATCTCGAACCGCTGCTGCTCGACCGCTTCGGAGCCGACCATTCGCAGGCCGTCGCGACCATCGTCACCGGCTCTCGAACCCCGGTGCGGCTCACCGAGCTTATCGCGCAATATCAGGACCTTCAGCCAGCGCTGTTGGGACCGCCGCCTAACGAGGGTATCTGGACCGGAATCAAGCGGGGCTTGTCATCGCTGGTGACAGTCCACCGCTCCGACCGCCCCTCGACCGAGCCGAAAGCCCGCTTCGACCGCGCCCTGTCGTACCTGATGGCCGGCGAGGTGGATTCGGCGCTGGCCGAGACGATGCGCCTCCCGGGTGCTCCGCGCGCCGGCGACTGGGTCAATTCGGCGCGACGCTACATCGCGGTGCACAGGGCGTTGGACGAGATCGAATCGGCTGCGATGGTGGGCTCCTCCCGTCCAGGCTGACGCGGCACCGCCGCGAAGGGGTTGGCACGGCAAATCGGCTATGCGAATCTCTCGGCCGACCGCACAGCGATGGTTCAGGCCTGCCGTGCCAAACCATTGCCAATAGGGGGCTTTCCTGGGGGAGGTTTGAGGGCATGACGTCACTTTGGAAGCCTGTCGCGCTTGCGCTTGCGCTGGCCGGACTGACCCAGGTCGGCGCAGCTGCAATCAAGTCGGCGGAGACGACAACGCGGCCGGCGAAAGCGACGGCCAAGCCGGCGAATACACCTGCCCACACGACGCCGCGACCGACGCGGGCCGTCGCCGCCCCCGATTATATCCGCGACCGCGTCGACCAGCTCGGAAAGGGGTTCGACGGGCTCGTCGGGATCGCCGTCAAATCGGTCGACGACGGCTGGGAGACGGGCTGGAAGGACAATGACCTCTATCCGCAGCAGAGCGTTTCCAAGCTGTGGGTGTCGATCGCCGCGCTCGACGCGGTCGACAAGCGCAGGATCAGCCTCGACGACAGGGTGACTCTCACCCGGTCCGACCTGACTGTGTTCCACCAGCCGATCCGGTCGCAGATCCTGGACGGCGGCTACACGACCAGCCTCGCCGACCTGATGGTCAAGGCGATCACCACCAGCGACAACACCGCCAACGACAAGCTCATGCGCTCGGTCGGCGGGCCCGACGCGGTTCGCAGGATGATCGCATCGAAGCGTCTGGGAGCGATCCGCTTCGCCGACGGCGAGCGTTCGCTGCAGAGCAGGATCGCCGGGCTGATCTGGTCGCCCAGCTACTCGATCGGCAATGCCTTCTTCGAAGCACGCGACGCCCTTCCCCATTCGGTGCGCAAAGCGGCTTTCAACCGCTACATCGCCGATCCATATGACGGCGCGGCGCCGAGCGCGATCGTCGGGGCCCTGGCGCGGCTCAAGAAGGGCGAGCTCCTGTCGCCCGAATCGACCGCCCGGCTGCTCAACATCATGGGCAACACGCGCACCGGGCCGAACCGGCTGAGGGGCGGGCTCCAGCCTGGCTGGAGTCTCAGCCACAAGACCGGAACCGGGCAGGAGCTGGACGGGATCCAGGCCGGCTATAACGACATCGGAATCCTGACTGCGCCCGATGGCCGGAGCTATACGGTCGCGGTGATGATCAAGAAAACCTCGACCCCGCTGATCGTTCGGATGACCTTGATGAACGACGTCGTCAAAGCCGTTATCCAGCAGCACGACATGGCGAAGGGAAACGCTTACGCGCCCTGACTCCATCACGGTGGCGCAGCGCCTTGGCCTGACACCCGGGGTCCAGAAGGTCCCGAGCCCCAAGCTCGACCTGTTCATCGTCCGCAACTTTCTCGGCGCCGATATCTGCGCGGCGCTGATCGAGCGGATCGACGCGCGGCGGCGGCCGTCGGAAATCGCCGACGACATCGGCGTTGCCGGCTTCCGGACAAGCGAGACCTGCGATCTAGATTCGAGCGACCCCCTGGTTGCGGAGGTGGACCGGAAACTCACCGGGCTGCTGGGCATTCCGGCCTCCTACGGAGAGCCCATCCAGGGCCAGCGCTACGCGCCCGGCCAGGAATTCAAGGCGCATACCGATACGTTCGAGCCCGGCGGCTATGATTTCTACGTTCACACCGCCGAAACGGGGCAGCGCACCTGGACCGCCATGGCCTATCTGAACGAGCCGGAGGACGGAGGCGCAACGCGCTTCAAGCTCATCGGCAAGACCATCCGGCCGGAAATTGGAAAGCTGGTCGCCTGGGATAATCTGGGGCCGGACTGGCACCCGAACCCGGCGACTCTTCACCAGGGAATGAAGGTCCGGCGGGGAACCAAATATATCATCACGAAGTGGTTCCGCGAACGGTCCGGGCCCTGAGATTTCAGGGCGATCGCGGCGAGCTGATCGTGACCGGCACTCTCACGTCGCGGCGCTGCGAATAATCGGCCCAGGTCAGCGCGATCAGGATCAGCAGCCAGAAGAATCCGGCCGCCGCGAACGCTCGAGTGAGGCCAGCGCTGCCCTTGAGCTCCATGAAGAACCACAGGACGAGGACGGCCTTGGCGACGGCGATGGCGAGCGCGATCGCGAGGTTGGCGGAGCCCAGCTGGACGAAGGCCATCGTCGTCGTCAGCGCGAGGAGCGCGAACAAGGCGAGCCAGACCTTGAGGACCATTCTGCCTGCTCGGCTCACCCGTTCCTCCCGGCGAGGTAGATGAGCGGGAAAAGGAAAATCCAGACGATGTCGACGAAGTGCCAGTAGAGCCCGAGGATTCGGATCGAGAGGCCGTCCGGCAGCCGGTCGCGGGCGATGGCGATCGCCGCGAACAGGACGAAGCCGATGCCGATCAGAAGGTGAAGCGCGTGAAGCCCGGTCGCGCAAAAATACCAGGTGAAGAACAGCTCGGTTGCACCCCCGTATCTGGCGCCGTCGAAATCGAGCGCCGGGACGAGATGCTCGCGATATTCGAGCAGATATTCGTAGGATTTGATGGCGACGAACAGCAGCCCGAGCGCGGCCGTTGCCGCCAGCCACAAGCACGCCGCCCGCCTGGCCTTGGATTCCTGCGACCACACCGCCATCGCCATGCACGCGCTGCTGGTGAGGAGCACCGCGGTGTTGATCGTCCCCAGAACGATCTTCGTGTGCCCGGCGGCCGCGATCAGCTCGTCCCCGTACCAGATGCGGTAATTGAAATAAGTAGCGATCAGGGCTCCGAAGAACAGGACCTCGGTGGCGAGGAAGGCCCACATTCCGAGTGTCGAGACTTCGCGCGCCTGCGCTGCGTCGGCAAATTGGAACCCCGGCTCCGTGCTCGCCGCCCGATCAGACATGCTTCGCCTGCGGCAGCGCCCGCCCGCCTTCATATTGATAGGGCGCCCTGATCACATCCGGCGTCCGCTCGAAATTTTCGGGCGGCGGCGGCGATGGCACGTCCCATTCGAGCCCGGTCGCGTTCCACGGATTGGGCGAGGCGCGCACGCCCTTCAGGAGCGACCAGCCGAGGTAGAAGACGGGAAGCGCGTAAGCGACGGCAAGGATGCTCGCGCCCGCCGAAGAGAGAACGTTCCAAACCTGGAACTCGGGCGGATAGCTTTGATAGCGCCGCGGCATTCCCAGATAGCCGACGATGAACTGCGGAGTGAACGTGAGGGCGAAGCCGAAGAAAGCGAGGATCGCGGTGAATCGGGCCCAATATTCCGGGTACATCCGGCCGCTGATCTTGGGCCACCAGTAATGGAGCCCGCCGAAATATCCCATCACCGCGCCGCCGACCATGATGAAGTGGAAATGCGCGACCACGAAATAGGTGTCGGTCACGTGGACATCGACGGCAAGCGCCGCGAGGAACAGGCCGGTCAGGCCGCCGATCGTGAACAGGCCGATGAAGCCGAAGGCGTAGAGCATCGGCGCGCTAAACCGGATCCAGCCGTTGTGGAGGGTCGCGATCCAGTTGAACACCTTGATGGCCGAGGGGACGGCGACGAGGTAGCTCAGGAAGGAGAACGCCAGGCTGGCGAAGAGCGCCTGGCCGGCGACGAACATGTGGTGGCCCCAGACGAGGAAGCCGATCACTCCGATGGCGATGCTCGCCCAGACGACGAAATGATAGCCGAACAGCCGATTGCGCGAGAACACCGGGATGATCTCGCTGATCAGCCCCATCGACGGCAGGATCATGATGTAGACCGCCGGGTGGCTGTAGAACCAGAACATGTGCTGGAAGAGCAAAGGATCGCCGCCCAGTGCCGGGCTGAAGATGCCGACGTGGAAGACTCGCTCGACGAGCAGCATCGCCAGAGTCATCGCCAGCACCGGGGTGGCGAGCACGAGGATTACGCTGGTCGTGTAGGTCGACCAGACGAAGACGGGCAGCCGGTACCAGGTCATCCCGGGCGCGCGGAGCTTGTGCACCGTGACGATGAAGTTGAGGCCGGTGAGGATCGAGGAGAAGCCGGACAGGAAGATGCCGCTGATGGCGAGGATCACGTAACCGGTGGCGTAGAAGGTCGAATAAGGCTCGTAGAACGTCCAGCCGGTGTCGATTCCGCCGAGCAGAAGCGAGGTGATCGTCAGGGCTCCCCCGGCGATGAACAGGTACCAGCTGGCGAGGTTGAGGCGCGGGAAGGCGAGGTCCTTGGCGCCGATCATCAGCGGAATCATGAAATTGCCCATCGTCGTCGGGATCGACGGGATGAGGAAGAACCAGACCATGATGACGCCGTGCATGGTGAACAGGCGATTGTAGGTGTCGGGGCTTGCGAACGTTGGGCCTGGCGTGACGAGCTCGAAGCGGATCAGCGTCGCGGCGAATCCGCCGACGAGGAAGAAGAAGGTGATCGACGCGAAATAGAGGAGCGCGATCCGCTTGTGGTCGGTCGTCAGAAGCCACGAGCGGATTCCCACCGTCGCGTTGAAATAGTTGCGGGGAGGGGGCCCGCTCATCAGCGGCTCGCCCCGGCCGGCGCGGAGGAGCCGAGCGACTTCACGTAAGCGACGAGCTTGGCGACATCGTCCTCGTTCAGCTGGCCGGCGAAGGACGGCATCACCGGATCGTAGCCGGCGGCGACGTCCTTCTTCGGAAGCAGGATCGAATCGCGAATGTAGCTGTCGTCGGCCCGGATCACCCGGCCGTCCGACAGCGGCACCGGGTTTCCATAGAGCCCTTCGAGCGGGGGAGCGCGCACCGTCCCGCCGGGCTCGTGGCATCCGCTGCAGCCGTAGTTGCGGAACAGGGCCGCCCCCTGGTCGGCGAGAGTCCCGTGCCCGCCTTCGTTGCGAAGCCAGCCGGCAAAAGCGCGCGGCTCCATCACTGTCAGCCAGCCGCCCATATGGGCGTGGTCGGTCCCGCAATATTCGGCGCAGAAGATCCGGTATTGGCCGGGCCGGTCGGCCCTGAACGCCAGCGACTCGTAACGGCCGGGGACGACGTCCTGCTTCACCCTGAGTGCGGGCACGAAGAAGCTGTGGATCACATCCTGCGAAGCCATCACCAGGCGCACATCGCGGCCGGCGGGGACGTGGAGCGCGTTGATCTCGCGCTGGCCGCCGGGATGCTCGGCCTTCCACATCCACTGCTTGCCGACGATGAAGATCTGAAGCGAGTCGCGGGGCGGGTTGTAGAGCGTGACGTAAAGCGAGGCGCCCCACACGGCGAGGCCGACGAACACGAGCAGCGAGGCCGTCGTCCAGGCCACTTCCCACTCCCACGTCTTCGTCGTTGGCGTACTGCGTTCGACCCCGCTCCCCTCGCGATAACGGGCGGCGAACAGGATCAGCAGGAAGAAGACGAAGCCGGCGGTAAAGCCGGTGATTGCAAGCAGGCCGATGAACAGGAAATCGAGCTGGGCCGCATAATGGCTCGCCTCCACGGGCCAGAAGGGCACGGTGCTCATGCCGAGCGCCGCCTTCTGGCGAGGAGGACGATGACGAGCAGGGATGCCAGCGCGATCGCGATCGAGGCCCGGCGGACGATTCCGAGCACCGCCGCCTGAACCGTGCCGGGCTGCGGATCGTAGCCGAGGCAGAGGCAGAGCAAAGGATAAGCCGCGGGCTTTGTCGCGCCCGTGGCGGCGCTCTCGACCGCCTGCCGGAGCTGCCCCGCCTTCGCCTCGAAGCCGAGGAAATATTGCGCGATGCGGCCGCCGGGAGTGGCGACGACGAAACCCGCGGGGTGGGCGTATTGGTCGATCGAAGGGTCATATTCGTAGGGAAAGCCGATGGCTCCGGCCACTCGGCGCACCTGCGCTTCCTCGCCGGTGAGAAAGTGCCATCCGGCCGGCGACTGCGCTCCGAGGCGGCGCATGTAGCCGGCGCGCGCTTTCGCTCCGTCGACAGGCTGCTCGCGCGGATCGATGCTGATCGCGACGAACTGCAGGTCGCGGCCAGGTCGGAGCTGCTGCGCCTTCATCTGGGCGACGGTGCTGCCGAGGACGAGCCCGCACAGGTTCGGGCAGCGGAGATATTCGAGAAAGACGACGACCGGCTCGCGCCCGAAATACTGGCCGAGGTGGACGGGTCGCCCGCTTTCGTCGCTGAGGACCGCGTCGAGCGGAATCTGCGCGCCCGGGTGCTGCCGGAAGGCGAAGCCGGCGAATTGCGACGGCTGGATCCGGGCGGACGCCGGAGCGCTCGCGACGAGCAGCAGCCCGGCAATCGCCACTCGCAAGCTCACTTGCCGTCGCTCCACCCCTGGGCGGCTTGCGCGTTCATTGCCCGGTCGATCCGGACGAGCCGGCGCCGCTCGATCGCGCGATAAGTGGCGAGGTCGGTCGACGGCGCGGTCTCGAGCCGCGGCTGCGGCGGAAGCGGCTGCGTCGGACCGCGGCCGGGCGGGCCGAGAGCGAACGGGAAAGCCAGCGCCACTCCAGCTAGGACCGCACCGATCGACAAAGCAAGCCCGGCGGCGAGCGCGAAGAGCAGGCGCGGCGGCACGTCGGACCGCTCGTAATCCGTCTCCGGCCGGTCATTTGCCAATGGACTTCCCCGCGAGAAGCAGCCGCCGAGGACAAGGAACAGCCGGGAAACTCGTTCCGTTCCCGTGATTGACCAACGGCAGTTGAACGGAACCCGCTCCGCACCCGCTCCGTTCGACCTTGGCGACGAGTCAATCGGAGGAGCGGCAACGGGTGGCGCAAGTCTTCTCGCGCACTGCCGACACTCGCTTCCGAGCCATCGTCCTGGCGATCCTCGCCCTGTCGATCGGATCTTTGTTCGTCGCCGGAGTTTATGCCCGATCTCAATATATGACCGACGTTGCGAGAACTCCGCTTCAGCCGGTGCCTTTCAGCCATAAGCACCACGCGGGCGAGCTCGGGATCGACTGCCGCTATTGCCACACCGACGTCGAGACGAGCGCCGGGGCGGGCATGCCGTCGACCCACGTCTGCATGAGCTGCCATTCGCAATTGTGGACCAATGCCGCGATTCTGGAGCCGGTGCGGCAAAGCCTGGCGCAGGATCGATCTTTGGTCTGGCACCGAGTCATTCGTGTTCCGGACTATGTCTATTTCCGGCACGACATCCACATCGCCAAGGGCGTCGCCTGCGTCGAGTGCCACGGCCGCATCGACCGAATGCCGCTCACCTACCGCGCCAAGGCGATCACGATGCAATTCTGCCTCGATTGCCACCGCGACCCGGCGCCGCGGCTGAGGCCGCGCAATGCCGTGCTGGATTTCGACTGGAAGCCGCCGGCCGACAGCAAGGCGCTCGAGCAGAAGTTGGTGCGGCTGTACAAAATCCATTCGCCGGAAGCGCTGACCCAATGCGGGGTCTGTCACCGATGAGCGCGCGCGCTCCCGACGGGACCGGCCGCCGCTGGTGGCAATCTCTCGAAGAGCTCGCAGGAAGCGAGTCCTTCGCCGAGACGATCAAGGCCGAGTTCCCGTCGCTGTTCGAGATGGCCCGAGTCGACCGGCGCGAGCTGCTTCGAGTGATGGGCGCATCGCTCGCGCTCGCGGGAGTAACCGGATGCAAGCCCGCAAAATCCGACGACGCCGTTCCATTCGTCAATCGGCCGCCCGGATTCGAGGAAGGGCGGATCGATCATTATGCAACCGCGGTCCTCACCGACGGTTTCGCCCAGCCGGTGCTGGCGACGACGGTGGCGGGGCGGCCGATCAAGCTGGAGGGCAATCCAGAGCATCCGGCCAGCCGCGGAGCGACGAGCTTCCTGACGCAAGCCGCGCTTCTCGACCTCTACGATCCCGACCGGAGCCAGGCGCCGCTCCTTCGCGGGACCACGGCCGACTGGGCCGACTTCGACGCGCAGATGCAGCGCTGGGGCGCTGCGTGGCGCGCGAACGGCGGTGCGGGCGTCCGGCTGCTGATCGCGCCCACGACCTCGCCGACGCTGATCCGCCAGATCGAGCAATTGAAGGCCGCGCTTCCCAAGCTTCGAGTCCATCTGTTCGACCCGCTCACCGGCTACGGCGCCGATCCCGTGACCGAGGCGCTGGGCGCCGTCCAACCGCTGCTCCGGCTGGAGAATGCCCGAGCCGTCGTCAGCCTCGACGACGATTTCCTCGGAGCCGGGCCGGCGCAGGTGGCGAATGCCGGAGGCTGGGCCAAGCGCCGCGGCGACGTACCCAATGCCGAGCGAATCCGCCTCTACATGGCCGAGGCGACGCCGACCTTGACCGGCGCCAATGCCCAGCACCGGATCGGGGTGCGGCCGTCGCGGGTCCCGTTGCTCGCCGCTGCGATTGGAGCGAAGCTCGGAATTGCCGGTCCGGCGAGCGGTCTCACTGCGGAGGAGTTCGGCTGGGTCAATTCGGCAGCGGCGGCATTGCTCGCCAATCGTGGCAAAGCCCTGCTGACGGTCGGCCGCCATTCGCCGGCGCCGCTTCACTCGCTGGCTGCGAGCGTGAACCAGCGCCTCGAAAGCAGTGCCATCGAGTATCTGGAGCCGATCGCGCTCGTCCCCGACGCAAGCTATCTCGACCTCGTTCGCGACATCGAAAGCGGCCAGGTCGCCGCGCTGTTCATGTTCGGCGCCAATCCCGCTTATGCGGGACCGGCCGATATCGATTTCGCGGCGGTCGCGAGGCGCATCCCGCTGACGGTCCATGCCGGAATTCATTACGACGAGACAGCCGCGATCAGCGCCTGGCACCTGCCCGTGCCGCATCCGCTCGAGGACTGGACCGACGCGCGCTCGATCGACGGCGTAGCGACGATCATCCAGCCGGTCGTCCAGCCGCTCTACGACACGCGCTCGCTGCACACGCTGCTCGCCGGATTCATGACGGACGAACCGCCGCCGGACGCGCGCGCGATCGTCAGGCAACATTGGGCGGAGCGCCTGGCCGACGAGAACGGCTGGAATGCCGCGCTCAAAATGGGGTTCGTCGCCGGGACCGCGGCCAAGCCGGCGACGGTTTCGCCGCGGCCGATGCCGATTGAGGTGCAACCGCCGCCGGGCGGAATCGAAATCGTCATCAGGCCCGATCCGACGATCCGCGACGGCGCGGGCGCCAACAACGGCTGGCTTCAGGAGCTTCCCAAGCCGCTGACGAAGGTCACCTGGGACAATATCATCGCGATCAGCCCCGCGACCGCCCGAAGCTTCGGAATCGCTGCTTCGGGCGAGCCGGCGAGCAACCGCTGCCCGATGATCGAGGTCGAATCCGGCGGCCGCACCGTGACCGGTCCGGCCTGGGTCATGCCGGGCCAGCCGGACGATGTCGCCACCGTCTATCTCGGCTACGGAAGGCGAGGCGTCGGGCGGGTCGGCAACGGGATCGGCCACGATGCCTACAAGCTTCGCACCGCCGCGGCGCCGTGGACGGCCACGGGAACGCTGCTCGCGGTACCGGGGATGGCGGTGGTGGCGACCACCCAGACCCACCACCGGCTGGAAGGCGGCGAGGAGGTTCCGTTCGTCCCCGCCGCCGACGCCCGCTACGGCGGGGCAACCGACGGCGAGAGCATCTATCCGCGCTGGAACGAAGGCGAGCGCGCCTGGGGCATGGTGATCGACACCGACCTGTGCATCGGCTGCAACGCCTGCATCACCGCCTGCCAGGCCGAGAACAACGTGCCCGTCGTCGGCAAGAAACAGGTGTACGAGGGCCGCGAGATGCACTGGCTGAGGGTCGGCCGCCTCTACACCGGACAGCCGGACAATCCGGGAACCATGTTCCAGCCGATCCCCTGCATGCATTGCGAGCAGGCGCCATGCGAGATGGGTTGTCCCGTGCACGCCACCGTCCATAGCCCCGACGGCCTCAACCTGATGGTCTACAATCGCTGCATCGGGACGAGGACCTGCTCCAGCTACTGCCCCTACAAGGTCCGTCGCTTCAACTGGTTCGACTATACGACCGACGCCCCGCCCTCGATCGAGGCGCAGCGCAACCCCGACGTCACCGTACGCGGGCGCGGCGTCATGGAAAAGTGCACCTATTGCATCCAGCGGATTCGCGGCTGCGCAGTGGCCGCCGACATCGACAATCGCGAGATCCTCGATGGCGACATCAAGACCGCTTGCCAGCAGGCATGCCCGACCAACGCCATCGTCTTCGGCAATCTCGCTGACGCCGGAAGCGCGGCGGCGAAGCGGCGGGCGAGCCCGCGCAACTATGCGTTGCTGGGCGAGCTCGGGACGAGGCCGCGAACCACCTATCTCGCCCGGATCGAGGAGGGGGAGGAGCAGGCCTGATGGTCGAGCGCGCCCTCCCCCTCGACGAGACCCTTCACGAAATCTCCGTCGATGTCGGGCGGGTGCCGCTTCGGTTCCCGGCGCGGGTGCCCTGGGCGATTGCGATGGTTCTGAGCCTGATGCTGGTCGGGCTGTTCCTGGTTTCGATCACTTATCTGTTCGCCCGCGGCGTCGGCGTCTGGGGGCTCAACATCCCTGTGAACTGGGCGTTTGCGATCCATCTCTACGTCTGGTGGCTGGGTCTCGGTCATGCCGGGACGCTGATTTCCGCGATGCTCCTGCTGATGGGGCAGGACTGGCGCAACAGCCTCAACCGCTTCGCCGAAGCGATGACCTTGTGCGCCGTCGTCTGCGCGGGGATCGAGCCGATCATCCACCTCGGACGGCCGTGGTTCTTCTACTGGATGTTCCCCTACCCGGCGACGATGGGCGTCTGGCCGCAATTCCGGAGCCCGCTCGAATGGGACATCTGGGCGGTCCTGACTTACCTCACCGTGTCGCTGGTGTTCTGGTACATCGGCCTGGTTCCCGATCTGGCGACGGTCCGGGACCGGGCGAGGCGGCGCGGCTGGCGGGTCTTCTTCGGGATCTTCTCATTGGGCTGGCGCGGCTCGGCGCTCCACTGGGACCGGTGGCGGCGCTGCTACCGCACTGTCGCGGTAATCGCGGTGCCGCTCGTCGTCTCCGTTCACAGCGAGGTTTCGCTGCTGTTCGCCTCGGGCCAGATTCCCGGCTGGCATTCGACGATCTTCCCGCCTTACTTCGTCCTCGGCGCCGCATTCTCCGGTTTCGCCATGGTGGCGATGATCGCGATCGTCATGCGACACACCTTTCAGCTCGGCGACCTCGTCACCGAGCGTCATCTCGATGTTCTCGCCAAGGTCCTGCTCGCGAGCGGGCTGATGACCGCCTACGGCTATGTGTTCGAGGTGTGGGACGGGCTGTATTCCGGCAACGTCCACGAGATCGCGACCATCCACGACCGCTTCTTCGGCATTTACGCGTGGAGCTTCTGGGGCGCGGTGTTCTTCAATTTCGTGCCGTTGCAGGCGCTGTGGCTCCGAAGCGTCCGCCGAAACACGGTGCTCCTGTTCCTGATCGCCACGTCGGTCGTCGTCGGGATGTGGATGGAGCGCTACATGATCCTGACCACCAGCCTGTACAAAGACTTCCTTCCGTCGAGCTTCGGAATCTATCACGCCAGCTTCTGGGACTGGAGCACCTACATCGGCATGATCGGCGTCTTCTTCACGCCATTCCTGCTTTTCGTCCGCTACATCCCCTCGATCTCCATCTTCGAGGACAAGGAGGTGCTTGCGCGCGAGCACGAGGAGTCGGGGAATGGTTGAAAAGCCGCTCGGAATTCTCGCCGAATTCGACAATCAGGACCGGCTTCTCGACGCTGCGAAAGCTGCGCGCAACGAGGGTTACCGAAGCCTCGACGCGTTCACGCCATTCCCGGTCGAGGGAATGAGCGAAGTCCTGCGAATCCGCGACCACCGGATCGGCTGGTTGAGCGTGATCGGCGGCTTCGCCGGCTTCTTCGGGATGCTCCTGATCCAGCTCTATGTGAACGCCGATTTTCCGCTCGACGTCGGCGGGCGGCCGATCCTCGCCTGGCCGGCCTTCTTCGTCGTCGATTTCGAGATCATGGTGCTGGGCGCGGTCCTGACCCCGATCATTGGCATGTTTTATCTCGACGGCCTTCCGCAGCTTTATCATCCGCTGTTCTCGACGCCGAGGTTCAGCCTCGCCAGCGACGATCGGTTCTTCCTCTACATTGATGCTTCCGACCCGAAGTTCGACAAGGAGAGTACGCGCGCGTTCCTTCGGTCGCTCGAGCCGGCGACGATCGAGGATGTGATCGAATGAGAGGCTTGCAGTTGGGAGCGCTGCTTCTCCTGGCCGGCTGCCACCAGAATTTGTCGATGAGCGACCAGCCCAAGGGCGACGAGTGGGAGCGCTCCGAACTGTTCCGCAACGGGCGGGTGCTCCAGGAGCCGCCCGCCGGCACCGTCGCCCGCGAATCGGACACGCGCGATCTCGCGGCACAGCGGCCGCCGATGACCCTGGCGCTGGTCAGGCGCGGCCAGGAACGATTCAACATCTTCTGCTCGGTCTGTCACGGTTATGCTGGCGACGGCGACGGGATGGTTGTCCAGCGCGGCTTCCCGCGCCCGCCGAGCTTCCATTCGCCGCGCCTGATCGCCGCTCCAGACGCTCATTTCGCCGACGTCATCACCAACGGCCACGGCATCATGTACAGCTATGCCGACCGAGTACCGGTATCCGACCGCTGGGCGATCACCGCTTACATCCGGGCGCTGCAGAAGAGCCAAAGCAAGTGAGCCTGCGCTATGCCCTGCCGGCGGGGCTGCTCGCGCTGGCGGCGTGGGTGGTCGGCCTCCTGTTCGCCGCGAAGGCTGCGCTGCTCGGCTGGCTCGTCGCTTTCCTCGCTTTCTCGTCGGTCGCGGTCGGCTGCCTGGCGGTGCTGATGATGGTGGTGCTGGTCCCCGGCACCTGGCGAAGGCTGTACACCGGTCCGTTGCTGATCGGGTCGGCGCTGTTGCCTGTCGCCGCGCTTGCCGCGATTCCGATACTGTTTGGCTTGGAAACGCTGTATTCGTGGACCGATCCGGGAGCGACCGCCGCTTATCCCGCCTTCAAGGCGGCTTGGCTCGCGCCGGCCTTCTTCGTCGTCAGGCAGGTCTGCTATTGGGCAATCCTGCTCGGCTTGTGGATCGCTTTGCTGCTGTTTCCATTTGCCAGGACCGGCATCGCGGCTGTCGGGCTCATCGTCTATGCGCTGATCGCATCGTGGATGGGGATCGATGCCGCCGAGACCCTTACTCCCGATTTCCACTCCTCGATCTACGGGCTGCTGATCCTGGGCGGCCAATGGATCGCCGCGCTGGCCTTCGGTATCGCCGTGGGTGTCGGGGCCGAGGACAAGCCGCCGGGCCTCGCTGCCGCCGGGGCATTCATGGTTGCGCTCCTCGCCTGGGCCTACCTCCACGCAATGCAGTTCATCGTCATCTGGGCCGGCGACATTCCCGACGAGGTCGGCTGGTACGTCGCCCGCGGCACGCATGGTTGGGAATTCGTGACCGCGGCGCTGTTCCTGGTGCAGGGTTTCGGGCCGTTTTTCGCGATTCTCTCTCCGCGGGTGCGGTCCAGCAGAATGGCGATGACCGCGATTGCACTGGTGACCCTGGCAATGCGGCCGGTCGAGGCTGCCTGGCTCGTGCTGCCCCAGCAACATGGCGGATGGGCGGAGTGGCCGCTCGCCTTTTGCGCCCTCGTCGCAATGGCCGGGCTTGGCGCGGCTGCAATCGCAGCGCTTCGGCGAAGGCGGCCCGACCGGTTTCGCGGTGACCGCTTCTTCGCCTAGAGGACGTGAACCTCGAGCCTGTCCTCGGCGGACGGAGAATAGGGATCGGGCCCGCAGAATTCCTGAATCCTGGCGCGGTCTCGGACGATAACCTGGCGGCCCCGAACGACGAGACCGTTGTCGGCAAGAATCTGCAGCGTCCGCGATAGAGTCTCGGGCGTCATTCCGATCCGCGCGGCGAGGTTGCGCTTGCGCATCGGCAGCTCGGGAGTGGCGCAGGAGCTGCGGTCGACGATCTTCAGGAGGAAAGAGGCCAGTCTTTGCGCCGCATTGCGCGACTTGAGATCGAGCACCTGCCGAACGGCGACCCGGAACTGGCCCGCCATCGCCCGGCTGAGGTGCATTGCGAATCGCGCGGACTCGGCGGCTTCGGCCCGGACCCGCTCCGCATCGACAAGGAGCATCCGGCAGAAGCCGAGCGTTCGGGCAGAGGTCGTGTAGCGCTCCTTGAACAGTACGGCTCCCGGCATGAAGATATCGCCCGAATTCATCAGCATCACGCCCCACTCGCGGCCGCTGCCGTCGGAGAAAATCTCGACGGTGCCGCTGAGGATGACGTGGAGCTTGTCCGGCTGGTCGCCTTCGTGGAACAGCAAGGTCCCGGGCGGATAGCGCTGGATCGACGAGAATTGCAGCAGCGTCGCAAGCTCCTGCCGCCCCAATCCTGAAAAGACGGGGAGGCTCGCGACAAGATCCGTATCCGTCGTCGTCACGTCCACGCCTCCTTAATTCGGAGTCCCGTTCTCCGGTTCCGCGCCCGCGATAGGCCTCATCGCGGGATGAGGCCATTGGCGCAGGTTAGGCATCAAGGCGCGCGTCGCGCTGGAGCGGGCGAAGGGATTCGAACCCTCGACCCCAACCTTGGCAAGGTTGTGCTCTACCCCTGAGCTACGCCCGCTCATCTGGCGCTTTGGCCGCCGGACCGGCGGCAGGGTGGCGGGCGCCTAGCATGGGCCCGCCCCTCGCTGCAAGCTCGCCTTGTGAGGGGTGCTTGCCCGGCCCATATGGGCGCGCAGGCGACTGAGGAAAGGGCCGACGTGGCGACTTTGGGAATGAGCGAAGCCGAACGCGACGCGGTCGCCAAGCTGGATCGCGAGGTGATCCAGCCGTCGATGACGAATCTCGTCCTCATCGACTTCTGGGCGGACTGGTGCGCGCCGTGCAAGCAGTTCGAGCCGGTCCTCGACAAGATCGCCGCCGATTATGCCGACAAGGGCGTCAAGCTGGTTAAGATCGACGTCGATGCCGACAAGGTCATCGCCGCCCAGTTCCGGGTCCAGTCGATCCCGACGCTCTATGCCTTCTACCAGGGCCAGCCGGTCGGCGACCTCACCAAATACCGCACCGAAGGACAGCTCAAGCAGATCCTCGAGCAGCTGATCGCGCAACTGCATGTCGGCGGCGAGGCCGAGCCGGCCAAGGCCGAGATCGGGCCGCTGATCGCGATGGGCGAGGAAGTGCTGGCCGGCGGCGACCCGGCACGGGCGGCGAGCATCTTCAGGCAGGTCCGGGGCATGGCGCCCGATGACGCAGCGGCGGCCGGCGGACTGGTCCGGGCACTGGTCGCCGGCGGCGAGACGGACGAAGCCAAAGCGGTTCTCGACGAGCTTTCGCCCGAGCTTGCCGGCAATTCGGCCATTGCCCGGGCGCGGGCTGCGCTGGAGACCGCCTCGGCAGGAGCCGGCGCCGACCTCGCCGAGCTGGAGAAGACAGTCGCCGCCAATCCCGGCGACCTGCAGGCGCGCTACGACCTTGCCGGAGCTGCGATGGCATCGGGCGATCGAGACCGCGCCGCCGACGAGCTGCTCGCCATCATCGAGAGCGATCGCGACTGGAACGAGGGCGAGGCGCGCAAGCGCTTCCTGCAGCTTCTCGAGGCGCAGGGACTCGAAAACGATTGGGCGCGCGGCCAGCGTCGGCGGCTGTCGGCGTTGCTTTTCACATGAGCGGAGCGCTCCCGCTTCGAGCGCCGCTGTTTCCGCTCGCCGGAGCAATCCTGTTCCCGCGAGCCCAGATTCCGCTGCACATCTTCGAGCCGCGCTATCGGCAAATGGTCCGCGATGCGGTCAATGGCGACGGCCTGATCGCGATGATCCAGCCGCAGCTGGTCGAAGTCGAAGACGATTCGAATCAGCCGCTCTACCCGGTCGGGTGTGTCGGCGAGATCGTCGGCCTCGAGGAGATTGAGGACGGACGGTTCAACATCATCCTCAACGGCTCCAACCGCTTCCGGATCGTCAGCGAAGTCGATCTCGAGACTCCGTACCGCAATGCCGACATCGACGTCGGCGCGTTCGACGACGGCGAGCCGGAGCCGCTGGCGATGGCTGAGCGGGCCGAAGTGGAACGCGAGGCGCGGCGGCTCGGCGATTCGCTCGGCCTGGCGGTCGACTGGTCGGCCGTGAGCCGCCTCGACGACGAGCTGCTGGTCAATGCGATCGCCCAGGTGGCGCCGTTCGATGTCTCGGCCAAGCAGGCGTTGCTGGAAGCGGAGACTCTGGCAGCGCGCGCCGACCTGCTGGTGCAGCTGATGCAGTTCCTTCGGCTGAGCCAGAGCGGCGCCGACCTCCAGCCGACTCTTCAGTAGCTAGATCGGCAGGCCCCTCAGAAGCAGCGGGAGATCGCCGCTGGTGCCGCGCGCCTCGTTCATCAGCCGGTTCTTGATCGGCCCGATTCGGTCGATGAGGCTCATTCCGAACCGCCGCACCGCCGACGCGCTATGGCCGGGAACGCCATAGATCCGGGTCAGTCCGTCGGTCGCCATCGCCACCATCAGCGAATCGAGCGAGCGCCAGCGCTGGTAGCGGTCGAGCAATTGTCTGTCGCCAGGATCGAGCCCGAGGCGCGCGCCTTCGACCAAAACCTGCGCGAGCGCGGCGGCATCGCGGAAGCCGAGGTTGAGCCCCTGCCCCGCGATCGGGTGAATCGCGTGCGCGGCGTCTCCGACCAGCGCCAGCCGCTCGGCCGTGATCTGCGACGCATGGTGGAATCCGAGGGGATAGGTCGAGCGCGGCGCCGCGAGCGCGATGTCGCCGAGAAAACCGCCCATGGCCGCCTTCGCCTCGGCGGCGAAATCCGCTTCGCCCAGCGACAGCAGCCCCGGCGCGTCGTCCTTCTGGACCGACCAGACGATCGCGGAGCGGTGCCCCACTTCGTCATCGGTCATCGGCAGCAGGGCGAAGGGTCCGGTGGGGTAGAAGATTTCGTAAGCGACATGGTCGTGAGGCCGCTCGTGCCGGAGCACCGAGACGATCGCCACATGGTCGTAGCGCCATTTGGCCATCCGGATCCCCGCCTGCTCGCGCATCGGCGAGTTGCGGCCTTCGGCGCCGACCAGGAGCGGGGCCGTCAGCTTGCGCCCGTCGTCGAGTTCCACGACGACCGAATGCTCGCCCCGTTCGACACTGGCGACCCGCGACTTCCAAAGCAGCCAGAGATTCTTGCCCGCCTCGGCCCGGGAACGGAGCGCGGCGCGCAGGTGCCGGTTCTCGTTCATCCAGCCGAGCGGCCCTTCGTCCTCGCCCGGCTCGAAGGCGAGGCCGCCGGGATCGAGTCCGTCGGCGACCTGGATCTTCAGGATCGGGCAGCCGGGGACCGGGAAATGATCGGCGACGCCGGTGGCCTCGAGCATCCGCATCGAGCTCGACGATACCGCGCTGGTCCGGCCGTCGAACGTCGAGTCGAGTCGCCGGTCCGGGTCCGCCGGGTCGACGACAATCGCGGAAAGGCCGCTGCAGTCGAGCGCTGCGGCGAGCGAAAGCCCGACCAGGCCGCCGCCAAGGATGATCACGTCCGCACGGTCCATTGCGCCGCTCCACTAGCGCCGCACCGATGCGCTGGCGAGGGGCCGCGCGAGCCGACGTCAAGAAAGCGTTTGCCCGCGAGTCTCCGACAAGGCATTTTAAGGACGCGGAATTTTTCGGGGGTGGGGTAATGGCGACGGCGGCCGCGAGGCCAACGAAAGACCTGGGACCGGACTGGCGCGACAAGCTGCGCGAGTCGGTCAAGCGGTTCGCCCGCCGAAGCTGGGGCAGCGCCCTCCTCGCGCTCAGCCTTGCCGGCGCGGCGGCGCTCATCTCGCACAGCAGCACCGATCCGTCCTTCACGACCGCTGCCGGCGGCCCCGCCGAAAACTGGCTCGGCGGCATCGGCGCTTACGCCAGCGACATCGCCTTTCTGCTGTTCGGAATCGGATCCGTCCTGTTCCTCCCCGTCCTCGGCCTTGCCGGCTTGAGAATGATCCGGCTTGCGCCCGCCGGGCGGCTCGGCCGCGCTTTCCTGCTGGCAGCGGTGGCGGCGATCCTGATCGGGATCGCGCTCAGCCTGACCAGCGGCTCGGCGGTTTCGGGCCTCCCCGCGGGGTGGGGCGGAGCGGTCGCGCTGGCCGCCGCGAACGGGCTCGGCGCTCTCGTATCACTCATCCCCGACGCGCGTTTCGTCGAGCCGACACGGATCGGGCTGCTCGTCCTTTTCGCCACCGGCGGCCTCGTTCTCGCCTGGTTCGCGTTCGCGCTCTCCGACGATGAAAGGAGCTGGCTTGCGCGCCTATTCTCGCGGTCGCGGGAGCGAAAGGTCGCCCCGCGGCGGACCCAGGAGCCGCGCGAGGAGAGGCTCGCCGCCCCGCCGGCTCCGCGCCCGGCGGTTGCCGTCGCCGAGCCGGCTTCAGCCTTTGCTCGCGCAAAAGGCGGCGTCGCACGACGGCCGGCAAGCCAGCCGGGACTCGCGCTCGGCGACAGCTACGTGCTGCCGGACACGACTCTGCTGGCCAGGGCGCCCGACAAGGGAAAGACCCAGATCGACCGAGCGGCACTGGAGCGGAACGCCAAGATCCTGGAGGCGGTGCTCGAGGACTTCAACGTTCGAGGCAACATCGTCGAGGTCCGCCCCGGCCCGGTCGTCACCATGTACGAGCTGGAGCCGGCGAGCGGGATCAAGGCCAGCCGGGTGATCGCTCTTGCCGACGACATCGCCCGCAATATGCAGGCTATTTCGGCCCGGGTCGCGATCATCCCGGGCCGGAGCGTCATCGGGATCGAACTTCCCAACGCCAAGCGCGAAACGGTGACGCTGTCGGAACTGATCAGCAGCGAGGCCTTCGCGGATGGCGACATGGCGCTGCCGCTGATCCTTGGAAAGAATATCGCCGGCGATCCCGTCGTCGCCGACCTCGCGCCGATGCCGCACCTTCTGGTCGCGGGGACGACCGGCTCGGGCAAGTCGGTCGGCCTCAACTGCATGATCCTCTCGCTCTTGTTCCGCTACGGCCCCGACCAATGCAAGCTGATCATGATCGACCCGAAGATGCTCGAGCTCAGCATGTACGACAACATCCCGCACCTGCTGGCGCCGGTGGTCACCGAGCCGGGCAAGGCGATCCGGGCGCTCAAATGGACCGTCGAGCAGATGGAAGACCGCTATCGCAGGATGGCTAATTTGGGGGTCCGTTCGCTCGCCAGCTTCAACGGCAAGGTCCGCGAGGCGAGGGCAAAGGGCTCGAAGCTCAAGCGGCGGATCCAGACCGGCTACGACAGCTCGACGGGCCAGCCGATCTACGAGGACGAGGAATTCGAATACGAGGTCCTTCCGCAAATCGTCGTCGTGGTCGACGAGCTCGCCGACCTGATGATGACTGCCGGAAAGGAGGTCGAGTTCCTCATCCAGCGGCTGGCGCAAAAGGCGCGCGCGGCGGGAATCCATCTGATCATGGCGACCCAGCGGCCGTCGGTCGACGTCATCACCGGAGTGATCAAGGCCAACCTCCCGACCCGGATCAGCTTCCAGGTGACCAGCAAGATCGACAGCCGGACGATCCTCGGCGAGCAGGGCGCGGAGCAGCTGCTCGGCAAGGGCGACATGCTCTACATGCCCGGCGGAAAGCAGATCATCCGGGTCCATGGTCCTTTCGTTTCAGATGAAGAGGTGCGCCTGGTCGCCGAACATTGGCGCCGGCAGGGCCTGCCCGAATATGTCCAGGCCGTGACCGAGGAGCCGGAGGACGGCGACTATCTGTTCGACGGCCAGCCGACGGGGGAGGACGATCCGGAAACCCAGCTCTATCGCAAGGCGGTGCAGATCGTCGCGGAGAGCCAGAAAGCGTCGGTTTCCTATCTCCAGCGGCAGCTTCGCGTCGGCTACAACAGTGCGGCGCGGCTGGTCGAGCGGATGGAAAAGGACGGCAAAGTCGGAATGCCCGATCACGTTGGCCGCCGCGAAGTCCTGATCGACACGGATGGCCACCCGATCTAGCGCGGCTTGAGCCTGAACCGACGGGAACCCGAGGGTTCAGAGCGCATTCAAGAGGAAACGGCCAGTTTCCGGCGAAATTTCTTCAGGAGCTTAGCAATGTCCTTTTCAACCCGTTTGGCGCGCGCGCTCGTCCCCGCCATCATCATTGCAGCGCCGGTCGCTGCCCACGCGAAAGCGTCGCCGGAGATGGCGCTAGTCAAGACCCACCTGAGTGACGTCAGCTCGATGACCGCGAACTTCACCCAGACCGATTCCAAGGGCCAGGTCCTGAACGGGACCCTGCAGCTGAAGCGTCCAGGCCGGATCCGCTTCGATTATGGCAAGGCCAACATCCTGGTCGTCGCCGACGGCAGGAAGCTGACCTTCATCGATTATGACGTGGGGCAGAAGTCGAGCTGGGATCTCAATCGCACCCCGCTCGGCGTGCTGCTTTCCGACAATCCCGACCTCGACCGGATCGCCAAGATCCAGCCCAGCGAAGACCCGCGGGTAGTCGTGCTCCGAGCGGTCGACCCGTCGCACAATGAGTATGGCAAGCTGATCCTCGCCTTCATCCGCGACCCCGCAGCGCCCGGGGGCCTCAAGCTCTACGGCTGGACCGCGGTCGATGCGCAGGGGAAGCGGACGATGGTGAGGCTGTCGAACCAGCGCTACAACGTCGCCGTCCCGATGAGCGCCTTCACTTACGCAGAACCGAGAAAGCGCGGGAGGAGCTGAGGCGACCACCCGGACGCAAGACGCGCCCAGCTGCCGAAAAATCGAAAGTGAACCGTAGCAGATCGAAACCTGTTCATCGCGGCGTCAGATAGCGCGGTATAAAGACTGGACGGTTGTCGCATCAGCATGGGGTTTCCCCCTGTTACCCTTGCCGCGGCAACCCCTTGCGTGACGAACGCTAGGTCGGCCCTCGCACCATGCCCCCGGTGCGGGGGCCTTTCCATGGACCGTTGCGAGCAGCCTGCGACACGACCCTCCTTTTTCTTCCGGCCAAGGACAGGCTAAGCGCAGTTCCGTGACCAAACGGCTCAAGATCGCATCCTGGAACATCAACTCGGTCCGTGCGCGCATGGCGCTGGTCGAGCGGCTGATCGCCGAAGAGCAGCCGGACATTCTTTGTCTTCAGGAAACCAAAGTGCTCGACAGCATCTTTCCTCCCGACCTGTTCGACCGTCACGGCTACGTTCACCGCCAGCTCAATGGCCAGCGGATGCACCATGGTGTGGCTATCCTGAGCCGGGTGCCGCTCAGCGATCCCGGCCGGCACGATTGGCAGGACAATGGCGAAGCCCGCCATGTCGGTGCGCGGCTGGACTGCGGAATCCGAATCGAGAACGTCTATGTTCCCGCCGGCGGCGACATCCCCGACCGCAGGGCGAACCCCAAATTCGGCCAGAAGCTGGACTTCATCGAGCGGATGACGCGCTGGTCGGAGAAGCTCGACCGGCCGACCTTGATCGTCGGCGATTTCAACGTCGCCCCGCTCGAATGCGACGTATGGAGTCACAAGGCGCTGCTGACCGTGGTCAGCCACACGCCGGTCGAGATCGAGGCTCTTGGGCGGCTTCGGCAGGCTCACGACTGGATCGATGTCGGCCGCCGCTTCGTTCCGGCGCCCGAGCGCTGCTTCACCTGGTGGAGCTACCGGTCGCCCGACTGGACCAGGAACGACCGCGGCCGGAGGCTCGATCATATGTGGGCCTCGCCCGAGCTTTCCGGCCATATTGCGGCCCATCGGGTGCTTGAGTCCTGCCGCAGCTGGGAACGACCGTCGGACCATGTCCCGCTCATTTGCGAGCTCAGCATTTGACGAGCACCGCCCTGCGATCGGCCATCGCCGCTCTGAAAACCGGCAGGGCGGTACGGATCGAATCGACCAAACCGCTTGGTGTCGCATCGGTCGAAACCGCCGAGCCGGAGATGCTCGCCTTGCTCGACGCCAAGGGGAAGGCGCCGCTGCTGATCAGCGGATGGCGCGCCGCGGCGCTGTCGCTCGGCAATCGCCGCGATGCCGCCGACCCCGCCGCGCCGGTACTGATCGAACGCAGTGGCTGGCTCGACTCGAATGCGGCGCGGGCGATCTCGGACCCTGGCAGGGACCTAGACCGGCCTCCGCTCGGTCCGTTGGCACCGCTGCCTCTGGAGCAGATTGAGGAGGCAAAGGCGGCGCTGAAACTGGCGCGGCTTGCGGGGCTTCTCCCGGCTTTGTGGATCCTCGATGCCGAAGTCGACGCGACTCCGATTTCGATCGCGGCGCTGGCCGCCACCGACCCGCAGGCCACGCTGCTCGCCCGCGCGCGGCTTCCGCTCGACGGCATTCCCGACAGCCAGATCGCGGTCTTTCGGACCAGCGACGGACAGGAGCATGTCGCCCTCATCGTCGGCGCCTTCGCCGGCAAGCCGCCCCTCGTCCGGCTCCACAGCGAGTGCCTGACCGGCGACGTGTTCGGCTCGCTCAAGTGCGACTGCGGTCCGCAGCTGAAGGAAGCGCTCCGGCTCATCGCCAAGGCTGGCGGCGGCGTACTGCTCTATCTTCGCCAGGAGGGCCGCGGGATCGGAATCGCCAACAAGATCCGCGCCTATGCGCTGCAGGATCGCGGCCTCGACACGGTCGAAGCCAACCTTCGCCTCGGTTTCGCCGACGACGAACGCGACTATGAGCATTCGGCGGCGATGCTTCGCTCGCTCGGTATCGCGGAGGTGCGTCTGCTCACCAACAATCCGGCGAAGCTCGAAGGGCTTGAGCGTGCCGGAATCCGAGTCGTCGAACGCGTCGGCCATCACATGCCCGCGAATCCGCACAATGCCGATTACCTCGCGACCAAGCGCGAGAAGAGCGGCCACCTCCCCTAGCCTGCCTCGAACAGCGCCGTTCCGATCCGGACCGCGGTCGCACCGAGCATCACCGCAGCCTTGTAATCCGCCGACATGCCCATGCTGAGGCCGGCCACATTCTGCTCACGAGCGATTTTGGCAAGCAGCGCAAAGAATGGCGAGGGCTCGAGCCCGAGCGGCGGTATGCCCATGAGTCCCGCGAGCGGCAGCGGCGACTGGCGCACCGTTTCGACGAGCTTGCCTACGCCCGCGATCGGGCAGCCGCCCTTCTGCGGCTCGTCGCCGATGTTCACCTGCACATAGACTGACGGGAAGCGCCTCGCCTTCTCGGCCTCCTTTACCAGCGAATCGAGGAGCGACGGCCGGTCGAGCGAGTGGATCGCGTCGAACAGCCGGATCGCCTCGCCCGCCTTGTTGGACTGAAGCCGGCCGATGCAGTGAAGGCGGACGTCTGGATGGCTGGCGAGGAGCTCGGGCCATTTGCCGAGTGCTTCCTGAATTCGATTCTCGCCGAAGTCGCGCTGGCCGGCGTCGATCAGCGCCTCGATCTCCCCGCGGCCGCGCATCTTGCTGACGGCGACGAGGGCGATCTGCGAAGGATTGCGCCGAGCCACCTTGGCCGCTCCGGCAATTCCGTTACGGATCCTCTCGAGGCGCTCGGCAGCGGTCATCGCCGCGCTATAGGAACAGCGATGAAGCGCCGCCAGACTTTCCCCCGCCAGTGGTTGGTCGCGGACGGCAGGTTCGCAGACCAGCTGTGGCCGGCGGTGCGGGCGCTTCCGAATCGAAGCGGCGTCCTGTTTCTCTACCGGGACCTGCGCAAGGGCGAGCGCGCTCGAACTCTCGCGAAACTTCGGCGGTTAGCCGCAACGCGCGGCCTGGTCATCGTCGACGAGGGTGCCGGCGAGGTGGCGCGGGTCCACGATGTGAAGGAAATTCGGCAGGCGGGCATCGCCGGCGTCCCGATTCTCTTCCTCTCGCCGATGTTCCCGACTCGAAGCCACCCCGGTTGGGAACCCATCCCGCGGATGCGCGCGGCAGCCCTTCTGCGACTGACCAAAGCACCGGTGATGGCGCTGGGCGGAGTGACGGATCTCAGGTTCAGGCGAATTCAGCGCCTGGGCTTTTCGGGTTGGGCGGCGATCGACGCCTGGATCAGAACTTGAAGGCAGTGCCGATGTAGACGGCCTGGCTGTCGACGCGGTTGTCGGTCAGCGCCGTAAGCCGCTCGCGCTCGACCTTGTAGCGGACTCCGCCTGTGACGGAGATCCCGCGGGTGAGGGCGTAGGAACCGCCGACATCGACCGCATAATTGTCGGGATCGCGGAGCGCAGGAACGGCCGTGCCCGCGGACCTGTCGGCCGAAACCGCGACCCGGCCGGTAAAGCGCGGAAGCGAATAGCTGACTCCGACAACGGCGCTTTCGCGGCCGTCGACGGGCGAGCCCGCGGCCCTGGTCTTGGCGACGTCGCCGGAAACGGCAAACCGGCGCCAGCCGACCGCCACGCCGAGATTATAGCTGACCGGCGTCAGCGCATTGATTGGCGACCCGGCGCTGGTCGACGCGACCTGCTGCGGCGAGTTCGCCTGCGCTCGGATCGCGACTCGAACCTGCGACGGCCGGCCCTTGGCCGCAGCCGGGGTGAATTTGAAATCGCCGAGCGACGGCGTCCGGCCCGAAAAAGCGGCGGCAAGCCGCGGATCGGCGGTTGCCGGAGTGAAACCGAAATCGGAGTCGGCGCTGAGCGCGATTGCCGGCGGGCGCTTGCCCGATTCGCCGGCCGCGGGCGCAGGCGACAGCAACAGGCCCGCCGCGGCTACCGCGCCGGCCAAGATTGTCGCACTGAAGCGTCCGAAACTCACGTCGGCCAACTCCCTGTTCGCGAGTCCATATAGGCGGCGGAAGCTGAAGGTTCCATGACCGACTCGATTCGCCGCGAGTCTGTTGCAGATGCACAACAATCGTCGCGCTGCTTGCCCCGCTTGCGGCCTTGCCGTCAGCATCTATAACGCCGGTCGCACCAGCCCACTTGTCGAGGATCACAGATGTCCCGCCTCAAACTTACTGTCGCCGCTTTGGCCGTTGTCGCGCTGGCCGCATCGGGTTGCGCCCGCAATCGCAACCTGCCGACCCAGCTCGCTCCGTCCAAGCTGACGACGATCGGGGTCAATAGCTATTTGTGGCAGGCGGCTCTCGACACCGTTTCCTTCGCGCCGCTGCTCCAGGCGGACGCGAACAGCGGCGTCATCATCACCGACTGGTACGCAAATCCGAAGGCGCCGGGCGAGCGGGTCAAGCTGACGGTGACGATCCTGGGCCAGGACCTGCGCGCCGACGCGCTTCGGGTCGCGGCCTCGCGCGAGGTGCTGCAAAACGGCAGTTGGGTCGGGGCACCGGTCACGGCGGCGACCGTTCAGAAGCTCGAGGACGTCATTCTGACTCGCGCTCGCGATATTCGACGTTCCACTGTTCCTGGCTAAGAATTGAGGTCTGATATGACCGGCCGCTTCGACCCGGCCGTGGCGGATGTCCGCTGGCAAAGGCGCTGGGAGGACGAGCGCTGCTTCATTGCCGACACCGATAGTGGCAAGCCCAGGACCTACGTCCTGGAGATGTTCCCCTATCCGTCGGGACGCATTCACATGGGGCACGTCCGAAATTACACGATGGGCGACGTGCTCGCCCGCTATCGGCGCATGCAGGGTTTCGAGGTGCTCCACCCGATGGGATGGGATGCGTTCGGGATGCCGGCAGAGAATGCGGCGATGGAGCGCGGAGTTCACCCCGACGGCTGGACCCGCTCGAATATCGCGGCGATGCGCGACCAGCTCAAAAGGCTCGGCTTCGCGCTCGACTGGAGCCGCGAGATCGCCACCTGCGACCCCGAATATTACGGGCACGAGCAGGCGCTGTTCCTCGATCTCTACGAAGCAGGGTTCGTTTACCGCAAGGAGAGCGAGGTCAATTGGGACCCGGTCGACCATACGGTGCTTGCCAATGAGCAAGTCATTGACGGCAAGGGGTGGCGATCGGGAGCGCCGGTCGAGCGGCGCAAGCTGTCGCAGTGGTTCCTCAAGATCACCGATTTCGCCGACGAGCTTCTCGACGGGCTGAAGGCGCTCGACGCCTGGCCCGAGAAGGTGAAGCTGATGCAGGCGAACTGGATCGGCCGCTCCGACGGGCTTCGATTCCGGTTCGAGATCGCCGGCGAGGGCGCGGACTGCGACTACCCGTGGGTCAAGGCGGCGCTCGCCGCCGCGCCCGAAGTGGAAGTGTTCACGACCAGGCCGGACACCATCTTCGGCGCCAGCTTCGTTGCCGTTGCGCCCGGGCACCCGCTCGCCGAAGCCATCGCTGGCGCCAACCCCGATGCCGCCGCCTTCATCGCGGACTGCAAGTCGGTGGGCACCAGCGAGGAGGCGATCGAAAGCCAGGCGAAGCGCGGCTTTGCTACCGGTCTGGAAGCGATCCATCCGCTGAATCCGGACTGGCGCCTGCCGGTCTGGATCGCGAACTTCGTGCTGATGGAATATGGCACCGGCGCAATCTTCGGAGTGCCGGCGCACGACCAGCGCGATTTCGAGTTCGCGCGCGAGTACGACCTGCCGATCCGCCGAGTCGTCGCCCGTCCCGACCAGGACAAGGACAGCCCGATGGGCGACGAGGCGGAGCCAGGTGAAGGCGTCGTCGTCAACTCCGGCTTCCTCGACGGCCTGTCGGTCGAGGAAGCTCAGGACGCGGTGATCCGCCGCGCCGAGGAACAGGGCTGGGGCAACCGCGAGATCGCCTACCGGCTGCGCGACTGGGGCGTATCGCGCCAACGCTACTGGGGCACGCCGATCCCGATGATCCATTGTTCGGTCTGCGGCCCGGTGCCGGTTCCGCGGGACCAGCTGCCGGTGATCCTGCCTGACAACGTGACCTTCGACGTTCCCGGCAATCCGCTCGACCGCAATGAATCGTGGAAGCACGTGACCTGTCCCAAGTGCGGCGGCGAAGCCCGGCGCGAGACGGATACGTTCGACACCTTCGTGGATTCGAGCTGGTACTTCATCCGCTTCGCGAGCCAGCCGATCGACAAGCCGTTCGACAAGGCCGACGCGGAGAAATGGCTCCCGGTCGACCAGTATATCGGCGGGGTCGAGCATGCGATCCTTCACCTGCTCTACGCCCGCTTCTGGACCCGGGCTTTGAAACGGATCGGCCGCCTCGACATCGATGAGCCGTTCAAGGGGCTTTTCACGCAAGGAATGGTGACCCACGAGACCTATCGCGGAGTCGACGGGCGATGGTTGGCTCCTGACGAAGTGCGCGCGGACGACAATGGGCAGCTGATCGATGCAGCGGGCGCGCCGGCCAGCCGCGGCCGAGTCGAGAAGATGTCCAAGTCGAAGCGCAATACAGTCGATCCCGAACCGATCGTCGCAAAATTCGGAGCTGACGCAGTGCGCTGGTTCATGCTGTCCGACAGCCCGCCCGAGCGCGACCTCGAATGGTCCGAAGCCGGGATCGAAGGCGCCGCGCGCTTCGTACAGCGGGTGTGGCGGCAGGCTACGGCGGATCACGATGGCGAGGGAGAGGATGAAGCGCTCAGGCGCAAGCTTCACCGCATCATCGCTGCCGTCGGCGAGGCGATCCAGGGGCTGCAGTTCAACAAGGCCGTCGCCCAGATCTATGAACTGGTGAGCGCGGTCGAGAAGGCGCCGCCTTCGGCGACCCGTGCCGAATCGGTGCGGACGCTGGTCAGGCTTGCCGCTCCGATGGCGCCGCACCTCGCCGAGGAATGCTGGGACGTCCTTGGCCAGGGAGGACTCGTCGCCAACGCCGAATGGCCGACGTTCGACCCGGCCCTGCTGGTCGAGGACGAAGTGACGCTGGCCGTGCAAGTCAACGGCAAGCTCCGCGACACGCTGACTGCCCCGCGAGGCCTCGACCGCGCCGAGGCCGAGGCTCTCGCGCTGGCTTCGGAGAAGGTCCAGCGCCAGCTGGCGGGCGGAACTCCGCGCAAGGTCATTGTCGTTCCCGACCGGCTGGTGAATATCGTCGCGTGATGCGACGAGTCGTCCTTGCTGCAGCCGCGCTGCTGCTCCCCTCCTGCGCTCTTCACCCGCTCTATGCGGGCGGTACGTCGGGCGAGGTCGCGTCGACTCTTCGCCAGGTCGCCGTAGCTCCGATCCCGGGCCGGAACGGTTGGCTGATCTACAACAGGCTCAAGGACCGGCTGGGCGAAGACGGTGCCGCAACCCCGGCCTACCGCCTCGAGGTCCAAGTCGACGACGATATCATCGGCCTCGGCATCCGCGGCGACCGGGCTGTGACTCGCGAGCGCCGCACGCTTCGCGCGCGGTATCGCCTGGTGACGGTCGCGAACGGCCAGGTCGTGCTCGACGCGACCGCCGGATCGGATGCAGGAATCGATGTCGTCAGCTCGGAATATGCCACGGTCGCGGCCGAGCAGAGCGCGGCCGAATGGCTCGCGGATGCCGTCGCCAACCAGATCGTCGCTCGCCTGGCGCTCTATGCCACGCGCACATCGCCGTCCAAGTGAGGCCGGCTAAGGGAAGTCTCGGCCGCGCACTCGACCGGCCCGACCGCGCAATCCGCTTCTACCTCTTCTACGGTCCCGACGAGGGGCAGTCGCGGGCTCATGGCGAGCGGCTGCTGAAGGGTCTCGAGGCGGAGAAGGCCTCGGTTTCAGCGCAGGCGGCCAAAACGGACCCGGCACTCCTCGCCGACGAGGCGGCCGCGATGGGCCTGTTCGGCGGCAGGCGCGCCCTGTGGGTCGAGCCGGCGGGAGACGAAATCGCTTCCGCGGTCGAGGCACTGCTCGATGCGTCGAGCGTGGAAAGCCCAGTGATCGCGATTGCCGGCGGACTTCGCAAGACGTCCCCGCTGGTGAAGCTCGCCGAGGCCGATCCTCACGCGCTTGCGCACATTTCCTACGAGCTCGGTGAGCGCGATGCCGAGCGGGTGGTGGACGAGCTTGCGCGCGACGAGGGCCTGCGCCTGGCGCCCGGACTCGCCGCGCGGATCGCATCCGCGGCGGGCAATGAACGCGGGATCATCGCCCAGGAGCTCGCGAAGCTGGCGCTTTACACCGGAGCGACGAAGGAAGCTTTCACGCTCGTGGAGCGCGACACGCTCGACGAGATCGGCGCGGGGGCCGAGGGCGACTGGATGCGCCTCGCCGATCTCGCTCTTGGCGGAGAGCTAGAGCGGCTCTCGCACGAGCTGGACGCAAGCGCAACCGGTGCGGAACCGATCACCGTGGTCCGGGCGCTTCAGCGGCGGCTTCTGATGCTGGCACCGATCCGTTCGAAGGTGGACCAGGGCATGCGGCCCCATGACGCCGTGACGTCAGCAGGCAAGTCCGTGTTCTTCAAGGAGAAAGAGCTGGTCGCCCGCCTTGTTTCGCTGTGGGATTCTACCGCGCTCGCACGGGTGCTGGAGCGATCCGGGGCGCTCGAGCGGCGACTGATGAGCGGTGATTCTCCCCCGCCGGCTGAAGCTCTGGAACAAGAGCTGGTCGCGATCGCCCGGACCGCTCGGCGCAGGTAACGCCTAGATCGTTTCGCCGCTCAGCCGCTGGCAAATCATATCCAGCTGCTCAAGACTGGAATAATGCAGCGTCATCGTGCCGCGACTGCCGTCGTTCGCGACCTTGACCTTCAGGCCAAGCATGTCGCCAAGCTGGCGCTCGAGCGCCGCAAGGTCGGCATCCCCTGCCCTCTGCTCGCGGCGCGCGCTGGCTCTCGCGAAGGACGTGCCGGCGCCCGGCCTCTCCTGCCTGGCGAGCGATTCCGCCTGGCGCACGGAGAGGCCGTTCGCGACGATTTCGCGAGCGAGCGCCCCGGGATCTGGCGCTGTCAGTATGGCGCGCGCGTGACCCATGCTGATATCGCCTTGCAATAGCGATTGCTTAACTGAAGCCGGAAGATCGAGTAATCTCAACAGGTTGGCGATGTGGCTGCGCGATTTGTGAACCAGCTTGGCGACTTCATCCTGGGTGTGACCGTAGATCTCCACCAGCTTCCTGTAGCCCTCGGCTTCCTCGATCGCATTGAGGTCCTGCCGCTGGACATTCTCGATCAGCGCGATCTCGGCCGACGTCGAATCGTCGATATCGCGGACGATCGCCGGAATCGTGTGGAGGCGCGCCCGTTGCGCGGCGCGCCACCGCCGCTCGCCGGCGACGAGCTGGAAATTTTCGCCGTCGGGGCGAAGCAGCACCGGCTGCAGGACGCCGCGCTCGGCGATCGAATCCGCGAGTTCGGCGATGCTTTCCTCGTCGAATTGCATGCGCGGCTGAGCAGGGTTGGGGCGAATTCGTCCGACTTCGATCTCGCGGACGCCCGCCGGTGCGCCTTCGCCCATGCTTTCCGGCTGGCGGACTGTGCCGGGCCGGGCGGCCTCGTCGAGCAACGCGGCGAGCCCGCGGCCGAGCCCGGAGCTCTTCTTGTCGCTCATGCCGCCTCCGCGGGGCGTGGGAGCCGTGCCATCAGCTCTCGAGCCAGGCTCACATAGGCCTCGGAACCAGCGCATTTGAGGTCGTAGATCAGTGCCGGAAGCCCGTGACTCGGCGCCTCCGAAAGCCGGACGTTGCGCGGTACGACGGTATCGAACACCACTGGGCCCAGGCAGGCGCGAACATCGTCGGAAACCTGCTGCGACAGGCGGTTGCGACGGTCGAACATGGTCAGCGCCACACCGAGGATCGCGAGGTCGGGATTGAAGGCGACACGAATCCGCTCCACCGTCTGAAGCAGCTGGCTAAGACCCTCCAAAGCAAAGAATTCCGCCTGCAGCGGGACGAGCAATTGGCGCGCCGCGACAAGCCCGTTCACCGTCAGCAGGCCGAGCGAAGGCGGGCAGTCGACGAGGCAGATATCCCAGCGCCCGGTCGGCGTGGCGGTCAACGCCTTGTCCAAACGATGCGCGCGGTCTTCCAGCCCGACCAGCTCCACCTCGGCGCCGGAGAGGTCGATCGTCGCCGGCAGCAGGTCGAGCCGCGGCACCCGCGTCGGGAGGACGCTCTCCTGGACGCTCGCAGAGCCGATCAGCACGTCGTAGCTCGATCGCTCGCGCTTCGACTGCGGCACGCCAAGTCCGGTCGACGCATTGCCCTGCGGGTCGAGGTCGACCAGCAGCACCTTCCAGCCAATGGCCGCGAGCGCGGTTGCGACATTGATCGCGGTGGTCGTCTTGCCGACCCCGCCCTTCTGGTTCGCGATTGCGACGCGAATCATCGCCCACCCCTCGCCTTTACATCCCGGAGCAGCAGAATCCGCGAGTTCGGATCGGTGCTGCTCGTTACGCTTGTCGCCTCACAGTGCCAGTTTCTCCGTGCCTCGGCCAGTTCGGATTCCGCGCCGCGCCCCTTGGGGAGAACCCACAGCGTTTTTCTTGTGGACAGATGCGTGGATAGTCTCAGCAATTTGTCGAGGTCGGCGAGCGCGCGCGCAGTGATCACGTCGAAGGCCCCGCGGACCTTTTCGACCTTTGTCGAGGCCACGGCGACGCGTGGGCCGAGGCCGAGTTCGGCAACGGTGCGTCCCAGGAATTCGGCGCGGAGTCGCCTCGGCTCGACCAGCAGGACGGGGCCGCTGACGAGGATCCCGATGACGATGCCTGGGAGACCGGCGCCCGACCCGATATCGACCCAGCTCGAACCTTCCTCGGGAGCGAATTTCACAAGCTGGGCGCTATCGAGAACGTGCCGTTCCCATAGTGATACGAGAGTCGAGCGGGAAACGAGGTTTTGCCTGGCCGATTCGGCGCGGAGAAGATTCTCGAAGCGCTCCAGCAGATGCTCTGTTTCACGTGAAACATGATGGCCGGTAACTTCGGCCAGGCGGTCGATCATGCCGCGGCGCGCGAAGCTGCGACGTGGAGCGCCGACAGCGCGGCGGGCGTGATTCCGGCAACCCGAGACGCCTGATCGAGAGTCTCCGGCCGGGCTGTGGATAGACGCTCGACCATTTCGTTTGAAAGGCCCGGCACCGATGCATAGTCGAAGCCGTTGCCCAGCCACACGCGCGAGTCGCGTCCGACCGCTTCCCACTCCCGTTGCTGGCGCTGGAGATAAGGCGCGTAGAGGCCGTCGGCGCGACCTTCTTCCGTCTCGGCCCATGCCGCCGAGGCTCGCTTCTCGAGATGCTCTTCGATGTGGCGGCGGCGGCGGTCGGACAGACATCGTGCATCGAGCGCGGCCCGGCCGAGCCGAGTCGTCGCATTGTCGGCGCGAAGGGAGAGGCGATACTCCGCCCTCGCCGTCATCATGCGATAGGGCTCGGAAACGCCCTGGAGCGTCAAATCGTCGATCATCACACCGATATACGACGTGCGGCGGTCGAACCTGACTGGGTCGAGCTCAAGCGCAAGGGCCGCGGCATTGAGGCCAGCGACCAGGCCCTGGGCTGCGGCTTCCTCATAACCAGTTGTGCCGTTGATCTGTCCGGCGAGGAACAGGCCGCGGACCTCCTGCACCTCGAGCGTGCTCCCCAGGCGCCGCGGATCGACGAACTCATATTCCACGGCGTAGCCGGGCCGAACGATGTCGGCGCGTTCCAGGCCGGCGATCGAGCGGACGAAGTCGCGCTGCACGTCCTCGGGAAGCGACGTCGAAATGCCGTTGGGATAGACCAGCGGGTCGTCCAGCCCCTCGGGCTCGAGGAAAATCTGGTGACCGTCGCGGCCGCCGAAGCGCTTTACCTTGTCTTCGATCGACGGGCAGTAACGCGGCCCCCTGCCCTCGATGGCGCCGGCGAACAGCGGCGAGCGGTCCAGATTGGCCTCGATGATCTCATGGGTTCGATCACTAGTCCGGGTAATGGCGCAATGGAGTTGCGGACGGCCGCTGCGGTCGCCGGTAGCCGACATCGTCCAGGGGTGCCCATCGCTCGGCTGGCGCTCGAGCTTCGACCAGGCGATCGTTCGGCCGTCGAGGCGCGGCGGCGTACCGGTCTTGAGGCGCCCCTGGCCCAATCCAATTTCACGGATTTGATGGGCGAGAGCGATGGCGGCACGTTCTCCATGCCGACCTCCCTCGACGATTGTTTCGCCGATGAAGATGCGCGCATCGAGGAAGGTGCCGGTTGCGATCACGACGGCTCGGCACGGCACGAACCCGGCGCTCGTTTCGAGACCTTCGACGCGGCCGTTGCGGACAATCAGCCGCTGGGCCTCGCAGACGAGAATCTCAACCCCGCTGTCGCGCACTAGTTCGGCAACCGCCTCGCGATACAAGCGCCGATCCGCCTGTACCCGCGGCCCGTGGACTGCCGGTCCCTTGCTTCGGTTGAGCATCCGGCGATGAATCGCGGCCCTGTCCGCCGCCCTCGCCATCAGCCCGTCAAAGACGTCGAGCTCACGGACCAAATGCCCCTTCCCAACTCCGCCGATCGATGGGTTGCAGGACATCTGGCCGATGTCCTCGGCGCGAAACGTGAGCAGGGCGACGCGTGCGCCGCGGCGCACAGCCGCGCTCGCAGCTTCACACCCGGCATGACCTCCGCCGATGACCAGAACGTCGTACATGCGCGCCCGCTTACAGGAACAGCGTTTCACGTGAAACACTCACGCGCAGACTGTCCGGGGGACAGGCGAGCATGAGTGTCACGCGCAGACTGTCCGGGAGACAGACGAGCATGGGTGGCAACGCTACTTGCCCAGGCAAAAGCGTCCGAACAATGCGTCGAGCAAATCCTCGACGCCCGCACGCCCGGTAAGGCGGTCGAACGCGGCTCGTGCCTGACGCAGCGATTCGGCGACGATGGCCACATCCGTCGATCTCGCGGCCTCGACCAGCGAGTCGCGGGCATCGGCGAGGCAGTCCGCCTGGCGCCGGTTCAAGGCAATCTCTCCGTCGGAGGGCAGGATGGCGCGAGCAGCCTCGACGATCGCACTGCTCAGCTCCGGAAGGCCCAGGCCCGTCACCGAGGACACCGCGACGGATCCGCCGGGCGTCCCTCCGCGCTCGGGCAGGTCGGCGCGCGCATGTACCCGGATGAGCCTCGAATGATCGGGCGCATCCTCGGGCTCGCCCAGCCAGACCAGCACGTCGGCAACCTCGACGAGCTTGCGCGCACGCTCGACCCCCAATTGTTCGACGAGCTCGCCCGTTTCGTGCAGTCCGGCCGTATCCGTCAGCCGAATCGGCACTCCAGAGAGCGCCAGCGGCACCTCGATATGATCGCGGGTCGTCCCCGGGACGGGCGTTACGATTGCTCTATCATATCCGGATAAAGCATTGAGAAGGCTTGATTTACCAGCGTTCGGCGGCCCCGCGATCACGACTCCGACGCCCTCGCGGAGCGGCTCCGCGCGCGGCCTTTGAAGCCATTGCGAGAGGTCTATAGCTAATGCGCCGCATTCGCGTGAAAGCGCCGGGTCGGCATCGCCGAGGTCCTCATCGACATAGTCGATCGCAGCTTCGGCGCGGGCGGAGAGCTGCAGCAGGCCCGCCTGCCAGCCGTCGATCTTGCTCCTTAGGCCGCCTTCCGCAGTCACGAGCGCGGCACGGCGCTGGCTCTCCGTTTCCGCCTCAATCAGATCGGCCAGGCCCTCGGCCTCGGTGAGGTCGATCCGGCCGTTGTCGAAGGCCCGGCGGGTGAACTCGCCCGGCTCGGCCTGCCGCAGCCCATCGATACTGGCGAGTGCCGCATTGACCGCTGCGACCACCGCCCGGCCTCCGTGGCAATGGAATTCCACCAGGTCCTCGCCCGTAGAACTCGCCGGACCATCGAACCGAAGCACAAGCGCCTCGTCGAGAAGTGCGTCGCCGCCATCCCTGAGCTCGCGAACTGCCGCATGGCGCGCGGGAGGAAGGCTGCCGACCAGCGCCGTCGCCGCGCGATGGGCAGCCGGACCGCTTACCCGAACGATCGCAATCGCCGCCGGCGGGCTGCCGCTCGAGAGCGCGAAAATCGTGTCGGCGGCCATGCCGGAGGTCCTTACAGCCCGACAGCTGCCCGGCAAACGATCAGGCGAACAGCATTCCCAGCCCGACATCCGGATGCACCCAGCCGTCGTAGATCATCTTGAAAGCGACGTAGACGATCACGAGCAGGCCGACATAAGCGATCCATCGGTAACGCTCGATATAGCGGGCGATGAAATTCGCAGCGAGGCCCATCAGGGCGACAGCAACGATCAAGCCGACAATCAGGATGCCCGGGTGATCTCGCGCTGCACCGGCAACCGCAAGCACATTGTCGAGGCTCATCGAAACGTCGGCGACAGCCACAGCCCACACTGCGGCCGCGAAGCTCTTCGCCGGTCGAAGGCCGGAATGCTCGTCGCCTCTCACCTCCTCGGAGCCGGTGGATTCTCCCTCGTGGCGAAGGTCGCGCCACATTCGCCACGCAACCCACAGGAGAAGCAGACCGCCGATCAAGATCAGGCCGATGATTTGGAGAAGCTGCGTAACGACCAAAGCAAAGACGATTCGCAAGACCAGCGCAGCGAGCACGCCGATTATGATCACCCGGCGCCGCTCGGCCGCAGACAGCCCGGCAGCGAGCGCGCCGACGACGATCGCATTGTCGCCGGCGAGTACCAGGTCGATCATCAGCACCTGCGCGAACGCGGAAAAAGCCGCCGGCTCCGTGATGTTCGAGAAATCCTGGAGGATCGCCGCCCAGACCCCCGCCAACCCCCCGGGAACGGCTTGCGAAGCGAGCGTCAGCAGAAGAGCATCAAACACCAATCACTCCTGTCGACTTGCGCAACGCCATTCCGCGCGCACTGCGGTCCCATCCCGAGTGCGCTAGCCGAGGCCAAGCACCTGCCTCAAGCCCAGAATGTGCTCGTCGCCAACCCACCCCTCGTAGATCATCGTCAGGGCGACGTAGAGGATGACTGCCAGCCCGATGTAATTGATCCAGTGATAGCGCTGGATCAGCCGAGCGACGTAATTGGCCGCCAATCCCATCAGAAGCACCGAAAAGCTGAGGCCGACGACGAGAAGCGCCGGATTCTCGCGCGCGATCGACGCGACGAGAAGCACGTTGTCCAGGCTCATGCTGAGGTCGGCGATGGTGATCTGCACGGCCGCCCGGAAGAAGGTCTTGGTCGCAGGAGGCCCCTCGACCGCTACCGTCTGCGGATCGTCGGCAACCACCGCCGCCGCTTTGGGATGGAGCTCGCGCACCATGTTGTAGGCGACCCACAGCAGCAATAGCCCACCGCCAAACACGAGCCCGGTAATCTTCAGGAGCTGGGTAGCGATGACGGCGAAGGCGATGAGGAAGACGAGCGCCATGCCGACGCCGAACATCAGCACCTTGCGGCGGTCGCGGGCCGGCAAGCCGGACGCAAGCGATCCCATGATGACGACATTGTCGCCGGCCATCGTCAGATCGCCGACGACGATCTGGCCCAGCTTGGCGGCACCAGCCGCGGTAAAGATGCTTGAGAAGCTGAAGCCCGAGATCATTCGCCCGGCCGCGACAACTTACTGGTTCATGGAGGCGAAGAAGTCCTCGTTCGACTTGGCGTCCTTCATTTTGTCGAGAAGGAATTGCATCGCGTCGATGGTGCCCATCTGCATCAGGATTCGCCGGAGCACCCACATCTTCGTCAGAATCGACTGGTCGACGAGCAGCTCTTCCTTGCGGGTGCCCGACTTGCCGACGTCGAGCGACGGGAAGATGCGCTTATCGGAAACCTTGCGATCGAGCACGATCTCACTGTTACCCGTGCCCTTGAACTCTTCGAAGATGACCTCGTCCATTTTCGAGCCGGTATCGATAAGCGCCGTGGCGATGATCGACAGGGATCCGCCTTCTTCGATGTTGCGGGCAGCGCCGAAGAACCGCTTTGGCCGCTGCAGGGCGTTGGCATCGACGCCGCCGGTCAGCACCTTGCCTGAGCTCGGAACGACCGTGTTGTAGGCGCGGCCGAGGCGGGTGATCGAATCGAGCAGGATCACGACATCCTTCTTGTGCTCGACCAGGCGCTTGGCCTTCTCGATGACCATTTCGGCGACCTGGACGTGGCGCTGGGCGGGCTCGTCGAAGGTCGAGGAAATGACCTCGCCGTTGACCGAGCGCTGCATGTCGGTGACCTCCTCGGGCCGCTCGTCGATGAGCAGGACGATGAGAATTACTTCGGGATTGTTGTCGGTGATCGCCCGGGCGATGTTCTGGAGGAGAACCGTCTTGCCGGTGCGCGGCGGCGCCACGATGAGCGCGCGCTGGCCCTTGCCGAGCGGGGCGACGATGTCGATCACCCGCGCCGACTTGTCCTTGATCGTCGGATCGAGCGTGTCGAGCTTGAGTTTCTCGTCCGGGTAAAGCGGCGTCAGATTGTCGAAGTTGACGCGGTGCCGGACGGTCTCGGGATCGTCGAAATTGATCGACGTCACTCGAGTCAAAGCGAAATAGCGCTCGCCGTCCTTGGGCCCGCGGATCTCGCCTTCGACGGTGTCGCCGGTCCTGAGCCCGAAGCGGCGGACGACCGAGGGGGCGACGTAGATGTCATCGGGACCGGCGAGATAATTGGCTTCGGGAGAACGAAGGAAGCCGAAGCCGTCGTTCAGCACTTCGATCGTGCCGCTGCCGACGATCTGCAGGCCCTCTTCCGCCTCGACCTTGAGGATCGAGAACATGAGGTCTTGCTTGCGCATCGTCGATGCGCCTTCGACTCCGAATTCCTCGGCCATCGAAACGAGTTCAGCCGGCGATTTTTGTTTCAGGTCTTTGAGATGCATGGGGGAATCGCTTTTCGGGCGTTGGGGAGACTCAGCTGTTCAAGGCCTCGCGGCAGAACGCCGCTTGGGTGGAACGAAGGGCTGACTCGGCAAAATGGAAGAAAACAGGCCGGTGCAGCCTTGAAAGCGCGAGTTAGGGAGCCGCTTGCCCCAAGTCAATCGGCCCCATCGCCGATTCGCAAACGGCAAGGCTCGCCAGCGCCGAAACTCAGAACGGCCGGACGATGACGAGAACGACGATGATCGCGGCGGCAATGCCGGGGATCTCGTTCATGATTCGAAGCGTCCGGGTGTCGGGCGAGCGCGTTCCGGCGGCAAGCTTCTTACCATAGCCTCCGAGCCATCCCTGATAGCCCGTCAGCGCGATCACCATCGCCAGCTTGGCGATAAACCAGCCCTGGTGGAAAGCATCGATGTTGAAGGCCAGCAGAAGCCCCAGGATCCACACCAAGATCATCGCGGGAGTGAGGATGATGTTGCGCGCGCGCCGCTCGCGCTCGATCCAGGCGCGGTCCTCGGCGGAGCCCGGCGTCGTCTCGTGGTGATAGACGTAGAATCGCGGCACAAGCAAAAGCCCGGCAATCCAGAAGATCACGAAGGTGACATGGGCTGCCTTCACCCACGGATAAGCGACCCCAAGAAAGCCGGTCAGATCGTTCATTCGCTGCCTTTCACGAGGGCCACCAGCTGCTCGACATTGTCGATCGGCGTATCGGGAAGGATCCCATGGCCGAGATTGAAGATGTGCGGCCGGTCCTTGAACGCATCAACGATCCGCCGCACCGCCTCACGCATCTGCTCGCCGCCTGCAATCAGCGCAAGCGGGTCCAGATTCCCCTGGACCGGTAAACCGGCCGGGAGCTCGCGGTCGGCCCATGCCGGATCCACGGTTTCGTCGAGCCCGACGCAATCGACTTGCGTCTCGTCGGCATAGGCTCGAAGCTTGCCGCCAGCGCCTTTGGGAAAGCCAATGACCGGGACCACCGGATGCTCCGCCTTCAGCCGTTCGACCAGGCGCGCCGTCGGAGCGATCACCCACTGCTCGAACTGCGCCGGCGACAGGCTTCCCGCCCAGCTGTCGAACAGCTGGACCGCTTCCGATCCTGCTTCGATCTGGCCGGAAAGATAGCCGAACGTGACGTCCTCGATTCGGCCGATGATGGCGGCAAAGCGCTTCGGATCGGAATAAGCGAGCCGCCGCGATTCCGCCTGATCGCGGCTCCCCTGGCCAGCGATCATGTAGGTGGCGACGGTCCATGGCGCTCCCGCAAAGCCGATCAGCGCCTTGCCCGGCGCCAGCCTTTGCCGGACTTTCCGCACCGTCTCGTAGACCGGGTCGAACCGGGCGAGCGTCGGGGTTAGCGAGTCGAGCTGTGCCGATGCGAGCGGCGGCGTCAGACGCGGCCCCTCGCCCGCAATGAAGCTCAGATTCTGGCCGATCGCGAACGGCACGACGAGGATGTCCGAGAACAGGATCGCGGCATCGAAATCGAAGCGCTCGAGCGGTTGCAGGGTCACCTGCGCCGCGGCGTCGCTGTCGTAGACCAGGTCGAGGAAGCTACCCTTGTGCTCGCGAAGCTGCCGGTATTCGGGCAGGTAGCGCCCCGCCTGGCGCATCAGCCACACCGGCGGCGGATCGCTCCGTTCGCCGTTGAGGACGGCAAGCAACGGCTTGTCCGTCGCGCTCGCCGGCCTGGGTTTCTTCGGCGAACGCGCCACCCACTCTCTCCTTATTTAGATTCTTAAAGGAAATATTGGAGTTGTAGTTGTCCGGCTGGAAGCGGGAAATAGGCGCGGCTTCCGGATTTTCCAACAGGAGCGGTCGCTGCACTCGTGAGGGATTCCGGCGAGTCGCCCGCCGCCTCTCCCGCGATTCACAGGCTGGGGATGAATGCCCGCTTCCGTGGATGGAATCGCGAATATTCGGCAACGGCCTCTGGGCGGACCTCCGGTTGAGACTGTCCCCGGACCCGCGCTAGGGACTCACCCGGTCTTTTCCACAAGGTTGTCCTGTTTGACCCTGGTCCTTGCCTCCAGCAGCGCAATTCGGCGACAGATGCTGGAGCAGGCCGGCGTGACGTTCGAGTCGGTTCCGGCAGCTATCGATGAATTGGTGGAGAAGGCGCGCCACCACGACCCGACCGCGCTCGCCACGTCGCTGGCGCAAGCCAAGGCACTCGCTGTCAGCGGCCGACGGCCGGGCGGTTGGGTCATCGGAAGCGACTCGGTCGTCAGTGTCGGCGACCGGCTGTTCGAAAAGCCGCGCGACCGCGGCCAGGCGGCCGAACATTTGCGGTCTTTCTCGGGCCAGGAGATGCTGCTGACGAGCGCGGTCGCTCTTGCCCGCAACGGAGGCACCGACTGGAGCTTTTGCGATTCGGCGCGGTTGCAGGTGCGGGCCTTGTCGGAGGATTTCATCCGGGCGTACCTCGATGCCGAATGGCCCGAGGTGGGCTATTGCGTCGGCGTCTTCCGGCTGGAGGGGCGAGGGGTGCAATTGTTCGACGAGATCGAAGGCAGCTATTTCACGATCCTGGGAATGCCGCTGCTTGCGCTGCTCGGGGCGCTTCGCGATCGTGGGGTGATGCCGCGATGATTCGGTTGGCGCTGACCGGCTCGATCGGCATGGGAAAATCCACGGTCGCCGAAATGTTCGGGCGCGCGGGCGTGCCGGTCTTCGACGCCGACGCGGTCGTGCGGCGGCTCCAGGGCCCGGACGGTTCGCTCGTCAGCCGGATCGAGGAGCGCTTTCCCGGCACGACCGGTCCCGAGGGAGTCGACCGCGACGCCTTGTCGAGGCGAGTGCTTGCCGACCCTGACGAACTGGCGGCGCTCGAGGCAATCGTCCACCCGGCCGTCCACCACGAGCGCACCCGATTCATCGTCGAGAACGGCGGCGCCAAGGCGCTGCTGTTCGAAATCCCCTTGTTGTTCGAAACCGGTGGCGGCGAGGCATTCGACAAGGTCATCGTCGTATCCGCGCCCCCCCAGGTGCAGCGACAACGCGTGCTTTCCAGGCCGGGTATGACCGATTCCAAATTCGCCGCCTTGCTGGCGAGGCAAATGCCCGACGAAGAGAAGAGGCGCCGTGCCGATTTCGTCGTCGACACGGGCGGGGACCTATCCACAACTCAAGCCCAGGTGCGCGAGATTCTGGCTTGTCTCGGCCTCGGGGCAGGTGGTTAAACACCGTCATGCGCGAAATTATCTTCGATACCGAAACCACCGGCCTCGATCCGGCGGGCGGCGACCGAATCGTCGAGATCGGCTGTATCGAAATGATCAACCGCGCCGAGACCGGCCGCCATTTCCATGCCTATTTCAATCCTGAGCGGCCGATGCCGCCTGGAGCCGAAGCAGTTCACGGGCTGACCGATGTCTTTCTGTCCGACAAGCCGCGCTTTGCCGAGCGGGCCGAGGAACTGCTGGCCTTCATCGAGGATTCGCCGCTGGTCGCGCACAACGCGAGCTTCGACTTCGGATTTCTCAATCACGAACTCGGGCTGTGCGCGCGGCCCGTCGTATCCATGAGCCGGATGGTGGACACGCTGGCGCTGGCTCGAAGCCGTCATCCCGGCGCCAAGCATAGCCTCGATGCGCTTTGCACCCGTTTCGGGGTCGACCGAAGCCGCCGCACCAGGCACGGCGCGCTGCTCGACGCGCAGCTGCTTGCGCAAGTTTATATCGAGCTGACCGGCGGCAGGCAGATCGGCCTCGGCCTTGTCGAGGAAACCGCTGGCGCCGAAATCGTTGAGGTCGCAGGCACTGTCACCGTTCGACAGCAGCGGGCGCCGCGCCCGCATTCGCCTGCAGTTGAGGAGCTAGAGCGTCATCGAGCGTTTATCTCCAAGCTGGTCCAACCGATCTGGGCGCGCTTCACCGCTGCAAGTTGACGCAGCATGGGGTGCCGCCCACATCGGCGGCCCGCCTTTCAGGAAAGGAGCCTCGCCAGTGGATGTTCGAGTCGCGGACCATCAGGTCGAAACCGGCGATTCCATCAAGGAACATGCAATCCAGCGGATCGAGGAGATAACCGAAAAATATTATTCGCGCGCTGTCGGAGCCAATGTCACCTTCGGCAAGGGCCCTTACGAAGATTTCACGTGCGACATCGTCGCTCCGGTCGGCCAGGGCGTTGTGCTCAAGGCTTCCCACCGCGCCGCCACTGCGCAGGTCGCGTTCGAGTGCGCGGCTGACAAGATTGAAAAGCAGCTGCGGCGCTACATGCGGCGGCTCAAGGAGCACAAGCCCGGCCACGACGTCGCCCCGATCCTCGAGGCCAATGCCGCCTACCGGGTCTTCGCGGGCACCGCCCAGGAAGACGAAGCCGCCGACAATCCGACGATCGTCGCCGAAACGCAGGTCGACATCCCGCAGGCTAACGTCGCCGACGCGGTGATGATGCTGGACCTCAGGAACACGACGGCGCTGATGTTCCGGAACAGCAAGAGCGGCGAACTCAACATGGTGTATCGCCGCGACGACGGGAATATCGGCTGGGTTGAGCCGCACGAACGCTGAGCCGCGCCCCCGATGTCCTGGAGCCGGCTGGCAAACGCCGCCGGCCTACTGCAGAAGTCTGGCCGATGCACCTGACCGAATTCCTCGACTTCAATGCCATCAAGCCCGCTTTGCCGGCGGGCAATAAGCGCTCGTTGCTCAACCAGCTTGCGGGCCTCGCCGCCGGCCGCCTCGATCTTCCCGCGGCGGCGATCCTCGACACGCTTACCGAGCGCGAGAAGCTCGGCTCCACGGGATTCGGCCAGGGCGTCGCCATTCCCCATGGAAAGGTCGAAGGGCTGAAGCAGATCTACGGTCTGTTCGTTCGCCTCGCCGAGCCGGTGGCGTACAAGGCCATCGACGGCAAGCCGGTCGATCTCGTTTTTCTCCTTCTGTCGCCGCCCGACGCGGGGGCGGAGCATTTGAAGGCCCTGGCGGCAATCAGCCGCGTGATCCGCAATGCGCCGACGCTCGAGAAGATGCGCGGCGCCCGCAGCCGCGACGCGCTGGCCGCGGTGCTGATGGGAGCGGACGAGCGCGACGCCGCGTGACCAGGGAATGACGGCGCGGCTCAACGCCTCGCTCGAAGCGACCGGGCTGATCCGAAGGGCGCAGGCCGCTGGCGATTTCGGTGTCGTTCTACGCAAGGGCGATCCCGAGCGCGGCTCGCTGCTCATCGTCATCCGAAGCCGCGGCCAATACGTCGGTTGCCTGGAACGCACCCTGTCGATGGAAGGGCATTACGGCTGGGGCTCCGCCGGCCCTGCCCCTTCAGAGGGCGATGAGAAAGTTTCGCAGTTCCTGGCGCGGCAAGCCGGATTCGACCCGGATTTGTGGCTAATTGAACTGGATATCGCGCAGCCGGAACGATTCATCGCTGAAACGACCTCCGCGGGTTGATTATCGTTCGCGGGGCGGGAATGGGCGTTGTCGAAGTGAGAGCGGGGGGTGCCTTTCCGCCGAATGAACGGACGGAAGCACCACGCGAGACGGGGATCCACCCGGGGGCAAAGCGGACGTTGTAACCGCGCGTAAGAGCCTCGGTCTGGGCGGATAACCGCACGAATAACGGACAACATGGTGGCTTCGCTTCGTTCGGCGCTGCTGATCTGTGCTGCGATGAGCGCCAGCTCGGTTGCCCCGGCCCAGGTCGGCCCAGGCGCGCAATCGGTGCTCCCGGCGGCAACGGCAGTCAGCCCGTCGGCAATCGCAAAGGAGTTGCTCCGCAATTCCCAGACCCTCGCAATCCCTCCCGAAGAAGCGACGAAGAGAGACCAGGATTCGGACACCGCGCAGGTCGATTCGAAGGCGGATCTTTCGACCATGGTCGCCGAGCTTCGAAGCTCCGACCCCGGCAGCCGCCAGCTCGAGTGCCTTGCCGCCGGAATCTATTTCGAATCGAAGGGCGAGCCGCTTGCCGGACAGCTCGCTGTCGGCGACGTGATCGCCAACCGCGCCGACAGCGGCCGCTTCGCGGACACCTATTGCGGAGTGATCACTCAACCAGGGCAATTCTCCTTCGTCCGCCGCGGATCGTGGCCCAGGATCGGCCGCGACAACCGCGCCTGGCAGACCGCGGTCGCCATCGCCAAGATCGTCGACCAGAATCTCAAGGACTCGGCTGCCGAGGGCGCCCTTTACTTCCATGCTCGCCGGGTCAGCCCCGGCTGGCACAGGAAGCGCGTCGCCTCGATCGGCAATCACATCTTCTTCCGCTAGGCGCGGGGGCAATTGCCCCTGTTCCCGCAACGTTCTAATCGCGGGACGTGAGTACCGCCCCCGAATCGCTGGCCCTGGCCTGTTCTTCCGATACGCCTGTCGCCGCCGACGTGGCACGCGGCGTCACTCGACTGTTCTGCAGGCAGGATCTGTTCGCAATCTGTGAAGTCCCGCTGCCGAACGGCCGCCGCGCGGACCTCATGGGCGTCGATTCAAAGGGGAATTTGACCATCGTCGAGATCAAGGTCGCTCGTGCCGATCTCCTGGGCGACTGCAAGTGGACCGATTATCTCGACTTTTGCGACCATTTCTACTGGGCGGTGCCCCCCGGCCTGGCCGCGATCCTCGATGGCGAGGCGTATCTGCCGGGCGAGGCGGGGCTGATCGTCGCCGACCGCTACGATGCTGCGCTGGTCAGAAGCGCGGTTTTCAGGCCGCTCGCTCCGGCCCGCCGGAAGGCCGAACTTCTGCGTTTCGCCCGGCGAGCCGCACGACGGCTCTCGGAGCAACTCGACCCGACGCTCGGCGCCGGGACCTAGGACGCGGGCTTCTTCGCCTCGATCAGCTTGAGCATCTCGGGTGTACGGGTATCGCGCTTGGCGTAATCGCGCGCCGAATAGCCGGCGACCGAATCGGTCTTGTCCGGGTCGGCACCGGCATTCAGAAGCGACCGAACGATTGGCACCTGGCGCCTTTGGACAGCGATGATCAGCGCCGTTTCGCCTGCGCGGTTGGATTCGTTCACCCTCGCCCCGAGCTGGACCAGCCAGTCCACCGCATCCTGGAATCCAGCGCGCGCCGCCGCGATCAGCGGAGTTTCGCCATTCGGGCCGGCCATGTTGGGATCGGCGCCCTGCTGGAGCAAATAGCCCGCCCACTCATGGTCGCGGTTGTCGATTGCGGCGATCAGCGCGGTCTGCCCATTGAGGTCGCGAGCATTGACGAGGGTGGGCGTCGCCTGGAGAAGCTTGACGGCGTCATCATTCTTTCCGTCCTGGATCGCCTTGACGAACTGCGCGCCGTCATAGCCGCCGACCTGTGCGGCCGCGGGGACGGTCGCGGCAACGGCAGCGATCGCGAACAAGGCGCACTTCATCGGATTCATTCCATTTCCCCAAGCTCACTTGATCGACGCCAGTTAGCAGAGCATTGCTGGCTTTGTCATGAATGCGCACAACCCCTTCTGGGAAAAGCCTTTGCAGGCGCTCGACCGCGGCGAGTGGGAGGCTTTGTGCGACGGCTGCGGGCGCTGCTGCCTGCACAAGCTCGAGGACGAGGACACCGGCGAGCTCTATCCGACCAACGTCGCCTGCCGGCTCCTCGACCGCCGCAACGGGCGCTGCACCGATTATCCCAACCGCAAGACACTGGTCGCCGACTGCGTCCGCCTCGACCGTCGGAATCTCGGCAAGCTCGACTGGCTCCCGGAGACCTGCGCCTACCGCCTTCGCGCCGCCGGCAAGCCGCTTCCGGACTGGCATTATCTGATTTCCGGAAGCCGCGAGACCGTCCACCAGGCGGGGCAATCGACTCGCGGCTGGACGGTCAGCGAGGTGGATGCCGGCGAGCTCGAGCATCACCTGGTCGAGCGTGCGCTTTAGGCGAACCACGACCAGGCAGGTCGCCAGCCATCCCGATCTCCCGTTGCCGGTGCTCCTGTGCGCGATCCGCAATGCGCGCCGGATGCGGCTTCGCTTCGACGAGCGCGACCGCCTGTTGAAGCTCACTCATCCGAAGGGAGTGCGCGCTTCCGCCGCGCTCGCCTGGGCCGTGACCCAGAAGCCGTGGGTCGAGGAACAGCTGAATCGGTCGCTTCCGCCGGAGCCGCTGATCCCGGGAGCGGTAGTTCCGATCGAAGGCGCCGACATCGAGCTGGTCTGGCGGGAGCGGGCGGCGCGAACGCCGGCTCTCGCAGAAGGCAAGCTGGTCTGCGGCGGGCCGGAGGCGGGCTTCCCGAGGCGCATCGAGTTGTTCCTGAGACGCCTCGCGCTCGCGACCTTGTCGAGGGAAACGGCGGATGTGGGCGAGCGGGCGGGGCTGCGCGCGATTTCGATCAGCGTGGGCGACGCCCGCACCCGCTGGGGAAGCTGCAGCAGCAACGGAGCGATCCGCTACTCGTGGCGGCTGATTCTCGCTCCGCCGGAGGCCCGCCGCTTCGTCGTCGCTCACGAAGTCGCGCATTTGAAGCATCTCGACCATGGCAAGACGTTCCGGGTACTCGAGCGCGAGCTGTTCGGTGGGGATGTTACCGCCGCGGAACGCTTATTGCGGGATTCCGCCCCGAGACTGCGCCGGATAGCCGTCGCCCGCTGAGCCGTCTTGCGGCGGCCGCTGCTGGCCCTGACGAGGAGTGGACGGCTGCGGCTGCGTTGCCGGCGGGACCTGCTGCTGCGGCCTCTGCGGTTGTCGCTCGCGCGAATTGCCAAGGACGTTGTCGAGCCACTGCTGGGTCAGCCCGTTCTGCTGCTGTGGCTGTTGTCCCGGCGGCAATGTTGCCGGCGGATATTGCTGCTGGTCGGAACCGGGCGGCGGCGGAATCGGATTGCCGTTCTCGTCGACCAGCGGGGCCATGTTCGTGTCGATATAGTCTCCGCCCATATACTGCTCATCGGGCTCCAGATTCCAATCCGGCATCGGCACGGTCGTCTGGAACTGCTGCACCGGCCGGTTGGCGACGGCGACGCTCATGAAATCATGAAAGGCCCTTGCCGGGGCCGTGCCTCCATAGAGACCGGCGACCGGGCGCGCGTCGTCGCGGCCCATCCAGACGCCGGTCGTCACGCCGCTGGAAAAGCCGACGAACCAGCCATCCTTGTTCGATGTGGTGGTGCCGGTCTTGCCGGCGACTGGACGGCCGATCTGCGCTGCCCGGCCGGTGCCGGTCAGAACCGCCGACTGCAGGAGATCGGTCATTTCCGCAGCCACCCAGGGAGCGACGAGCACGCGCTGCTCGGCAGCGTCGTGCCGATAAAGCTCCTTTCCGTTGACGGTGACGACCCGAGTGATCGCGTAAGGCGTGACCGCCATTCCGTTATTGGCGACCGAGGCAAAGGCCTGCGTCATTTCGATCAGCCGCACCTCGCTCGATCCCAGAACCATCGACGGATAGGTCGAAATGTCGGTGGTGATCCCGAAGCGATGGGCCATGTCGGCGATCGTCGAGAAACCGAGCTGCTGGCCAATCTGGGCGCTGATGGTGTTGATCGAGCGGGCAAACGCCTCGCGAAGCGACACCGGCCCGGCATAGTCGCGGGTGTCGTTGCGCGGGCTCCAGCCGTTGATCGTCACGGGCTGGTCAACCATCATGTCGGTCGGCTTCATGCCCGATTCGAGCGCCGCCAGGTACACGAACAGTTTGAATGCGGAACCCGGCTGGCGCTCGGCCTGAGTCGCGCGATTGTAGATTGAATCGGTATAGCTCTTGCCGCCGATCATCGCCCGGACCGCGCCGTCGCGGTCGAGTGCGACGAGAGCGCCCTGGGCGCCGTCGGGCGCGTTGGCGACGACTGCCCGCTGTGCCGCCTGCTGCATCGCCGGATCGAGAGTCGTCCAGACGTCGATCGGCTCCGATGTTGGGTCGATCAACGTGTCGAGCTGCGGAAGCGCCCAGTCGGTGAAATAGCGGACGCTGTCCTGCTGGGTCGTCTGCTGAATGTGGATCCTTGCGGGATCGACGCTCTCGGCCTCGCCGGGCGTGATGAAGCCATTGTCGACCATTGCCCGGAGCACGACTTCCGATCGGTCGCGGGCGGCCGCGACGTCGGCGGTGGGCGCATAGTTGGAAGGCGCCTTGACCAGCCCGGCGATGATCGATGCCTCGCCGAGCGAGAGATGATCGGCGCTGTGGCCGAAGAACCGCCTCGACGCTGCGTCGATTCCATAGGCCCCGCCGCCGAAATAGACCCGGTTGAGGTACAGCTCGAGAATCTGGTCCTTGGTGAACTTGCGCTCGAGCGCGAGGGCCAGGACGGCTTCCTTGATCTTCCGGCCGAAGGTGCGGTTGTTAGTCAGGAAAATATTGCGGGCGAGCTGCTGGGTGATTGTCGATCCGCCCTGAAGCCAGTAGCCCGACTTGACCCTGACCGCGACCGATCGGGCGATTCCGATGGGATCGACGCCGGGGTGGGACCGGAACCTCTTGTCCTCGATCGCGATCATCGCCGATCGCATCGCCGGCGGGATTTGGTCGTAGGTCAGCCATTGGCCGAAGCTCGGGCCCAGCGAGATCAGGACCGCGCCGTTCGAGGCGTGCACCCGAATCATCTGCCCGAGGTCGTTGCGCTTGGTGAGCTGTTCATAGCTCGGCAACGAGGCGACCGCGACGGCGACCGCAACCACGAGAGCGATAGCGCCGAGAAGCGTCGCGTAGAGGAACAACTTGAGTGCGGTGACGAGCGGCCGCCGCTCGGTGCCAGTCTGGGTTCGGGCCATCTCGGATCAGGCGATAGGAATGCAGTGCGGATCGGGCAAGGGCGTCATTGGCGAATGCCGTTGCCCGCCGGCCCGCGCATCAGGAAAACGATCATGGCGACTCCAATGGCGAAACGCGGGTTACACCGAGATTAACCCTGTTTTTACGTCCGTAGCCAATAAAGGCGTGGATGAGGTGCACGATCCGCCTCTTGAGCAGCATGGCTGCCGTCCTCCTGGCCGGCGCAGCTGCACCCGCGTCTGCTCAATGCCGCCTGTGCTCGACTCCGACCACACAGCTCCAGACCGACCAGAACGGCGGCGACCTGCGCCTAGACGTCGAGGCGACGCTCGACTTCGATCGCCTGGTGCTGCTGGGCGGCGGCGATGGAGCAGCGACCTTGCTTCCAAGCGGCGAGCGCAGCGCGAGCGGCTCGGTCGCCACTCTCAGCGCCCGAGCGATGGTCGGCTCGGTTACGGTCCATGGCGAGCCCAACCGGACGCTCCGGGTCGAGATGCCCGGAACCATCCAGCTTTATTCGCTGAGTGGCGGAAGAATCTCGGTCGACCAACTCGATACCGATCTTCCCGGAATGCCGAGGCTCGATTCGGCCGGTAACCTGACGTTCCGATTCGGTGGGCGAGTGCAGATCAACGGCGATGCCGATGGCGATTATCGGGGCGATGTTCCGATCACCGTCGAATATCTCTGATCCCCGCTCGTCCCGTTTCGCGAAACAAGGTTCAAATCGGATAAATCGTTACGGGGCCGTTTACCAAGCCCTTGAGGGAAGGGGTAAGCGGCAGCGGTTAATGAGACGCTCACGGGTGACCGGACCAGCGGTCGGGCAGCCGCTGTTTGTTTGAACCAGTGGGGAAATGACATGAAGAAGATTCTGATCATTGCCGGAGCGGTCTCCGCCCTGGCTTTCACCAGCGCTCCCGCCTACGCGGTGAGCCCGACGACCCAGGCGACTGCGACGGCTCGTATCGTTAAGCCGCTTACTCTCGACTCGGTCCGCAATCTCGATCTCGGAACGATCGTTCTGAGCGGGACCGCTCCGTACACCCAGACCGTCGGAATCACGCAGGCTGGAGTGTTCAGCTGCGGCGGCGCCAACCTGACCTGCTCGGGCACCACCCAGACGGCGCAGTACACCGCGACCGGAACGCAGGGCCAGACGCTGACCGTCGCCGGCTCGGCCAGCATTCCGCTCGTCAACCAGACTCAGGTGTCGCCGAACCTGACGCTTGCCGTCGCTTATCCGGCGGCTGGCTCGGTCGTCCTCAACTCAGCAGGAACCGTGACGTTCGACCTGGGCGGTTCGATCTCGGTCAGCGACACGACCGCGGACGGCGTCTATCAGGGCACGTTCGACGTCACTGCCGACTATCAGTAATCGCGTTTGACATGCCGCGGCCATTGTACCGCGGTCGGAAGGGGTCGCCGGCGACGGCGGCCCCTTTTTCATTGCCGTTCAACAGCGATGGTGAACCGAAAATCAACCATTCCGGCGTAACCCCGCAATAACTCCGAAACGGAGCAAAGTGGGGATCCGAAATGAACTTGCTAACCAAGGCCGCCGTGGCGGCTGCTTTCATCGCCGCGTCTCCCATTCCCGCCTCCCAGGCCAGCGCCGGGGTTGGCGACTTGCTGGTTGCGCCGACGCGCCTGGTTCTGAACGGCGGCCGAAGCGCCGAAGTCATCCTCAACAATATCGGCGATGAGCCGGCCACCTACCGGATCTCCGCCGAATTCAGGCGGATGAACGCCGACGGTACGCTCGAGGAGGTCGCCAACCCGACCGATTCGGAAAAAGCCGCGCGCGATATGCTGATCTTCGCTCCGCGCCGCGTCACATTGGCTCCGCGGGAGCCGCAATCGATCCGGATTGCGGCGCGACCGCCCGCCGGGCTTCCGGATGGCGAATATCGGGTCCACCTGCTGTTCCGCGCGATTCCGCCGGCGACTCCGGTGACCGAGGCCGCCGCCGCCCCGGTCAAGGGCCTGAGCTTCAAGCTCACTCCGGTTTACGGAGTCACCATCCCGGTGATCGTTCGGCTGGGCAACCTCAGCGTCGAAGCCGCGATCTCAAACGTCCGTCTCGAAAAGCATGACGGCAAGCCCGCCATTGCCCTGGAACTCAGCCGCAGCGGCCGCCGCTCCACCTTCGGCGAAATCCGGGTGCTCAAGGCCGGCGTCAAGGACCCGATCGCGCTCTCGCGCGCAGTCGCCGTCTACACCGAGCTCAACCAACGCGAAGTGGTTGTCCCCGTGGATGAAAATTACAAAGGGGAGCTCGCCGGCCCGGTGACGGTCAAATATGTCGAAACCTACGACGATGGATCGAAAACCATCGCCGAGGCCCAGGCGGTGTTGCGCTAGGGCGGGGGGACCGGCGGGCGCAGGCGACGATCGGTGCGTGCCCCCGGCAAATGGCTGGGCTGGGCCGGAGCGCTGTCCGCGTTCGCCTGCATGGCGACGGTCGGCGCCGACGCCGCGACCCCGGTCGGCGGGAGCTGGGCCGCCAATCCGGACGAGCAATTCCTTCTTGACGTCAAGCTCCACCAGTACCGGCTTGGCGACGGCGTTCGCGCCTACGACACGCCGCAGGGCACCTGCCTCGTCTTCGGCGATTTCCTGACCACGCTCGATGTTCCGATGAAGATCGACCTGACCGCGAAGAAAGCGAGCGGCTGGGCGTTCAAGCAAAGCAATGTGATCTCGATCGATGCCGGCGCGGGCCGGGTCGACTATGGCGGCAAGAGCGAAAATCTCGCCTCCACCGACATTCGCGAGACCCCCGAAGGGTGGTGCGTCGACACCGCAGCCCTGTCGCGCTGGTTTGGAATCGGCGTGAAGCCGGTGACCAGCGGATCCGCTCTAATCATCGAAACCGAAGCGAAGCTGCCCGTTGAGCTTGCGCTCGAGCGCGAGAAGCGCGCGGCCAGCCTCAACAAGGCGAAATTCAACCTCGCATCGCTGCCGCAGGTGCGGCTTCCGTATCGGATGTGGCGCGCTCCGGCGCTCGACTTCGTCGTCAGCGCCGGAATGACGTATCGCGCAGACACCGGGATGCGGGTCGATCGCCAGACGTCCGTCTATGCGGCGGGCGAGATCGCCCGGCTTTCCTACGACGCGCAGATCACGACGAATCCGAAAGGCGTCCCGTCCTCGCTTCGCCTGCGCGCCTATCGCTCCGACCCCGACGGCGAGCTTCTGGGCCCGCTTCACGCGACCCATTTCGGATTCGGCGATGTAGCCGGCCTGGCGACCCGCCTCAGCGGAAGCGCGACGAGCGGCCGCGGCGTCGTCGTCACCAACCGCCCCGTGGTCAGCCCGACGAGCTTCGATCGAACCCGTTTCGAAGGCGACCTGCCAGTCGGATGGGACGCCGAACTCTATCGCAACGGCGAGCTACTGGCTTTTGCCCACGGCGATTCGCAGCAGCGCTACGTCTTCGACGACGTGCAGCTCATGTACGGGGAAAACCAGATCAGCATCGTTCTTTACGGGCCGCAGGGACAAGTCCGGACGCGCGATGAAGTCATCAATGTCGGGCAGGACAATGTCCCGCCCGGGAAGACCTGGTACTGGGCGGGCGTCAACCAGCCCGGCCGCGACCTGGTTTCGCTGAAAGGCGATTCGGTCAGCCCGCTCGAGCCGAGGATGCAGGGGACGGTGTCGATCGAGCACGGGCTCGACGAGCGAACCTCGGTCGGCGTGCTTGCGCAGACGATGCTCCTGCAGGATCAGAGGGTTACGTTCGTCGAAGGCTCGGTCCGGCGTTCGATCGGCTCCGCTCTTGTCGAAGTGGGCGTGTCAAAGGAAAGCAGCGGCGGAACGGCGGCGAGGGCGCAGCTCCTGGCGAAGCTCGGCTCGCTCAACGTCAGCGCCGAAGCCGTCGTTGCCAGTGATTTCCACCTTCAGGGCGGCCCGGCGACGACCCAGCGGGAAGCGCGCGTGGCGATCGACTCCCCGATCCGGCTCGGAAGGACGGTCATTCCCGCCCATGCGGATGTCCATTTCACGAGCCGGGCGGACGGAAGCTCGCAACTCGACGCCGCTGCCAGGCTCGCGGCGACGATCGATCGCTTCAATCTCGCCGCCGAGGTGCGGTACACCCAGCAATATCTCGCCAAGGGACCGGCCCCGCCGGCAGATGTCGTCGCGGACCTGATCGGAACCGGGCGAATCGGCCCGGTCAGGGTCCGCGGCACCGCCACCATGGAGGTCAATGGCACGAGCCGGTTCCGGGGAGCGGAACTCACCGGCTACTGGTCCGCGTCGGATAATGTCGATTGGGAAGGCACGCTCGCTTATGACGGGCCGCTTCATCGCGCCCGCGCCCGGGTTAGCCATATCAACCGATTCGACGGCCTGGCGCTCGCGATTACCGGTGAGGCGGCGACAGACGGATCGGTCGCGGTCGGCTTCAATCTCAATTTCTCGCTCGACCCGTCGCACGGCCTGACGCTTTCGCGGCAGCCGCTCGCCTCCGCCGGCTCGATTCGTGCCCGCGTCTATCGCGATCTCAACGACAATGGCGTGGCCGACCCGGGCGAGCCGCTCGAAAAGGGCGCGATCGTCACCGCCGGTCATAGCGTCGCCAGGCAACCGACCGATTCGAAGGGAATGGTGATGGTGGCGGGCCTCGCGACCTTCACTCCGATCACGGTCGGAATCGACCGGAGCAGCCTCGGCGATCCGATGCTGGCGCCGGAGAAGGCGCTCCAGGTGGTGGTCCCGAGGCCCGGAGTTCCCGCCCAGGTGGACATCGGCCTCGTTTCGTCCGGCGATATCGAAGGCGCCGTCGTCAAGAACGGCGGCCTTGGGTTCGAAGGCGTCGATCTCGAACTGGTCGATTCGAGCGGCGCCGTCGTGGGCACGGCCCGGACCGACTACGACGGCTACTTCCTGTTCGAAGGCGTGCCCTACGGCACTTACAGAGTGCGGATCGCGAAAGATTCCGCAGAGGCGATCGGAGTGCCGCAGGAGCTGAAGCTCCAGACGACCGTGGATGACCAGCATCCCGTGGCGCGCCTTGGCTCGATCCAGCTCCAGCCGAAGCCGCGAATTGCCTCTTCCGAATAGTCGTCCGAGACGACTTGCCGCGAGGAATGCTGTTGCGACGCAGTCGCAGCAGAGGGAAATCCTCTTGTGCGCCAAGCGGCATGAAGCATGAAGCATGCGATCCGCAAGTCCCGGACTTGCCTGGATCGCATGCTGGTGCGGTCGAGAAGACTCGAACTTCCACGGCCTTTCGGCCACAGCGACCTCAACGCTGCGCGTCTACCAGTTCCGCCACGACCGCACGTGCATGAAAACGGACGGCCGATGAGCCGTCGCGCCTGGCAAGGCCCGCGCCTCTATCAAAGCGATTCGAGGGGCGCAATGCCGAGCCCGCCGATCCCGTATCGAGACAGTGTTTAACGCCGTGTTTACCATCGGCGCCCGAGCGCGTTACACGGGTGGATGGTCAGCCTCGCCCTTGCCGCAGCAATCGCCGCCGCGCAGCCGTGGCAGCCGCAGTCTGGCGTCACGGCGCAGGCGACGGCGAGCGTCAGGATCGTCGCGGGCCAGCAGGTGCGCTTCGGACAGACCGGCGCCCAAAGCGCTTCCATTCCCACGCCGCGCAAGACGAAGCTCAACGTCAATGACGACGAAGTGCCTGCCCTGCTTGTGGAATTTCCCTGATCAGCCCTTCAGGCTGAGGGTCACCGTGGAATCGAGCCCGCTCGGCGGGACGTCCATTTCGGCGCTGTTGAACGACGCGGTCCCGCCCGGAGGCAGCGTGCGCGCCGGCGGCGCGATGGTCCACGAATAAACGAGCTTGCCGGATTTGTCGCGAAGCTGTGCCTCGATTGGCGGCACCTGTTGCGGCTTGGCGCTGGGATTGATCACCCGGCCGCTGACGACGACCAGCTCATTACCGCTGGCGAGCTTCTGCCGCTCGGGTGTCCCCGGCGCGATTTGGAGCGGAGTCGCACCTGCGCCCGCAATGCCGACCGTCTGGCGAAGGGAATCGGGCGCGACGAGCCACAATCCCGCGACGATAATGACGACGATGATCAGAGCGATGACGAGCCCCAACAGCCAGGTCCGCTTGCGCTCGGGCGAATCTTCGGATTCCGCGGCCGCGATTTCCTCGGCATCGGGGATCTCCTTTTCGGGATCCCAATCCTCCTCGTCGCTGCGCAGTTTCGGCCAGCCGCCGTCAGGTGGCGGCACCGGGACCGCCGTCGGCGCTTCGACGAGCTCCGCCCCTGGTGCGATCGGCTCGATCGGGACGTAGCCAACCGGTTCCGGCTCGCCCGGCATGGCATCGTATCCGGTCGCCGGAGCGGCGGGATCGCCTGGCTCGGGCGCGGGTTCCGGCACCGGGACGATTCCGGCTTCCGCTTCGGCGCCGCTCTCCGGCATCTGGTGCCAGCTGTGCCCGCAGGCGGCGCAGCGCACTTTCCGGCCGCCTTGCGGGATCGCGCCCTCTTTCACCGCATATTGAGTCCCGCACGACGGGCAGGTGAGGGTCATGTCCGCGCGCCTCCGTAATCCGCCTTGCGTAAACAGGAATGCGCGACCGTTGGCAAGGCGGCGGCCTCATGCGACAAGGCAGCGAGACGCGGGAGGGGCAGCTGTCGGCAATCGTCCAGTTCGAGAGTGTTGGACTGCGCTACGGCACCGGCGCCGAAGTCCTCCGGGACCTCGATTTCAGTCTGTCGAAGGGCAGGTTCTATTTTCTCACCGGGGCATCTGGCGCCGGCAAGACGTCGCTGCTCAAGCTCCTCTATCTCGCACAGCGGCCGACACGGGGCCGGATCCGCCTTTTCGACCAGGACTTGAGCGATGCCGAGCGCGACTCCCTTCCCCACTTCCGCCGCCGAATCGGCGTGGTGTTCCAGGACTTCAGGCTGATTCGGCACCTGTCGGCCTATGACAATGTCGCGCTTCCGTTGCGGATCGCCGGCCGCGACGAAGCCGATATCAATTCGGCTGTTTGCGAGATGCTCGACTGGGTCGGGCTCGGTGATCGCGCCGGAGCGCGCCCGGCGACTCTTTCCGGCGGCGAGCAGCAACGCGTCGCCATCGCCCGGGCGGTGATCACCCAGCCCGACCTGCTGGTGGCGGACGAGCCGACCGGCAATGTCGATGCCGAAATGGCGAAACGGCTGCTCCACCTGTTCGACGCGTTGAACGGACTGGGAACGACAGTCGTCGTCGCAACCCACGATCTCGGGCTGATCGCTTCCAATCCCGGCGCGGAGATCATGCGCCTCGATTCCGGCGCCCTCGTCGATCCGACGGGGCTGCTCAAGAACCCGCCGCGAATGGACCGGCGCGAGGCGCGGCTGTGATCCTGGACCGCATCTGGGTGTCGGGTCCCGAAGCGCGCCTTCTGCCTGCAGAGGGGCTCCACGGGCCCACCGTCGCTGTCATGGCGATGATGAACTTTGTCATGATCATCGTTGCCGCCGCGGGGCTGGCGCTGGCGAACACCGCTGGCGTGGTCGTCAGCGGCACCGAGAGCCGGTACGTCGTCGAGCTTCCCGCCGCGTCGGCGTCCGACCTTCCTCGCGCGGTTGTCGCCGCGCGAGCGGTCCCGGGTGTCCGGCGAGTCAGCGCGGTCCCGCAGTCGGAGATGCGCAAGACGCTCGAGCGCTGGCTCGGCGAAAGTGCCAACAGCCCCGATCTGCCGATCCCGGCAATGGCGACCATCGAAATCGCGCCGGGAGCCGATCCCGCCGCAGTCTCCAGCGCCGTCCACGCGCAGGTGCCCGCAGCCCGCTTCAGCGCGCAAAGCGCGGAGCTGAAGCCGCTCCTGCGGTCGCTTCGGGCGCTGCAGTGGCTGGCGCTGGCGCTGGTTCTGCTCATGGTCATGGCCACCGGCGCGGCGATGGTCCTTGCAGCGCGCGGTGCGCTCGATACCCACCGCGCGACCGTGGAGATCATGCATCGAATCGGGGCCACCGACCGCCAGGTGACGCGGCTGTTCGAGCGCAAGATCGCCACCGACGCGATCGCCGGCGCACTTGCCGCCACCATTGCCGCCGCGGTCGTGCTGATCGCCGTGGGCGGCGGCGTCTCGGCAGCCGCCGCCGACCTTGAGTGGTCGACGCCTTTCGCTTCTCCCGACCTTCTGATCCTCGCCCTCGTTCCGGTCGCGGCCGTGATCGTTGCCGTAGCCGTTGCGCACGCGACGCTTCTGAGGGCATTGCGCGCCAATCTATGATCCTGCGCTTCTTCTCGATCCTGGTCCTGCTCTATCTGCTCGGGTTCATCGTCTTTGCCGTGACCCTTGGCACGCCGGCGAAGGACCAGCGAACCGACGCGGTGATTGCAATCACCGGCGGGCCGGGCCGTATCGAGCGCGGGATCGACGTTCTGTCGCACGGCCTTGCCAAAAGGATGCTGATCGCAGGCACCGACCCGTCGGTGACGAAACCCGATCTCATCCGGCGCCTGCAAGGCAAGAAGAAGCTGGTCGACTGTTGCGTCGACCTCGGCAGCGAATCCGTCGATACGCGGTCCAATGCCGAGGAAGCGACCCGCTGGCTGGCGAAGCGCGGCTACAAAAGCTTCCGCCTTGTCACGAGCGACTGGCACATGCGCCGCGCCCGCTATGAATTCCGCCGAGTGATGGACGACAACTATGCAATCGTTCCGGACGCGGTGCGGACTCAGCCGAGCTTCATGACCCTGTTCAGCGAGTACAACAAATATCTGCTGCGCCGCGTCGCCGTGCTGCTCGAGATCTGACGTCGTGCAGTGGCTCCGGTCGATCCTGTACGCGCTCATCTTCTATCCGGCGACGGCGCTGTTCGTCTTCGCCGGCATCACCATGACGCTCTTCGGGCAAGGCGCGACGCGACGGCTTGTCCGGCGCTGGTGCAGCTTCAATCACGCATTGGCGCGAGGCCTGCTCGGAATCGGGTCGCAGGTCGAAGGCCGGATTCCCGGCGGCGCGGTGCTGATCGCGGTCAAGCATGAGTCCATGTACGAGACGCTGGAGATGGTCCGAATCGCCGACACGCCGGCCATCGTTATCAAGCGCGAACTGTCGGACATCCCGTTCTTCGGCTGGCTGACCCGTCAATATGGCAACATTCCCGTCGACCGACGCGCCGGCTCGAAAGCGCTTCGCAAGCTGGTGGCGGCCGGGCGGTCCGCGGTCGAGACCGGGCGCGCGGTGCTCATCTTTCCGGAAGGGACAAGGGTTCCGCACGGCACGAGGCCGCGGCTGCAGTCGGGGTTTGCGGGACTGTACCGCGCCCTGGGCCTTCCCGTCGTTCCGGTGGCGGTCGACAGCGGAAAAGTGTGGCCCAAGGGCCTGCTGAAGCGCCCAGGCATCATCCATTTCCGGATCGGCGAGACGATCCCGCCCGGACTCAAGCGCGACGAGATCGAAGCGCGCGTGCACGCCGCGATCAACGCGCTGAATTCCTAGCCGCGCAGCTTCGCCCCGAGCTTCTCGGCGGCAGCCACGATTTTCTTGGAAATCGCCGCGAGCTCGTCATCGGTGAAGCTCTTGTCGGCGGGTTGGAGGGTGACCTCGAACGCAAGGCTCAGGCCTTCGGGAGCTTCGAACCGGTCGAACAGCCGGACGTCGGTGATCAGCGCCTTGTCGGCCCCGCGGATGGCGCGGGTGAGCGCTTCGGCCGGCAGGCCGGCCGGGACGAGAAAGGCAAAGTCGCGGCTGAGCGGCTGCAGCACCGGCGGTTCGAAGCGCGGCCGCGCCCGGCCGCTGCTTCGCGGCACCGGGATCGCATCCAGATACACTTCGGCCGCGACCACGCCCTGCGGGGCGTCGAGGGCCTTGGCCAGCGCCGGGTGGATCTCGCCGAAGCTGGCGAGGATCGTCTTCGGGCCCAGGCCCAACTTCGCCGACCGTCCCGGGTGCCAGGTGGGCCCGGCGTCGGGGAATAGCTGGAGGTTGGCGACAGGCGCTCCGGCTGCATCCAGCAGCGCCAGCGCCTCGGCCTTGGCATCGAACGGGTCGAACGTCGCGGACTTGCCGCTTCGCCACTCGCGCGGCTTCTTCTGGCCGGCCAGCACCAGCGCAGCCGTCGGCCGTTCAGAATCGGCAAGGTAGCGGCGCCCGACCTCGAACAGCCGAACGGACGAGGCGCCCCGGTCGATGTTCCGGCGGGCAGCAGCGACCAGGCCCGGCAGGAGCGAGGGTCGCATCACCTTCATCTCTTCGCTGATCGGATTTGCGAGCCGCCACGCTGGACCGAAAGGCGCCGCTTCGTCTTCGGCAATGAAGCTCCAGGTGACCGCCTCGTCGAGCCCGCCCGCGGCGGCGGCCCGCCGCACTCGCCGCTCGATCAGCTGGGAGCGAGTGGCGGTCGGCTTCGCAACGCCCGGTTCACGGTCGAGCGGGACCGAGGGAATGAGGTCGTAGCCGACGATTCGGATCACTTCCTCGACGAGATCGGCCGGCCCTTCGACGTCGGGCCGCCAACTGGGGACGCGCACCGCGTTGGCGCCTTCGAATTCGAAGCCGAGCGAAAGCAGGATCGCCCGCTGGCGCTCCTCGGGCACATCGATCGCGCCCAACGTCAGCGTGCGCTCAGGACTGAAGACGATGGTCCGCCGCCCAATCGGCGGTTCGCCGACGAGCAGGGCTTCCGAAGGTTCGCCTCCACAGATATCGAGGATCAGCCGGGTGAGGATGGCGAGGCCGTCGTCGAGGAACGCCGGGTCAACGCCGCGCTCGAACCGGCTTCGGGCGTCGCTGGCCAGTGCCAGCTTCTGCCCCGTCCGCGCGATCCGCGCCGGATCGAAATAAGCGACTTCCAGCATGACGTCGGTCGTGCCCTGCGTCACTCCGCTATCCTGGCCTCCCATGATCCCGCCGATGTCGTGAACCCGGCTTTCGTCTGCGATCACCGTCATCGACGAATCGAGCACATAGTCTTTCTCGTTGAGCGCCAGCACCTTTTCGCCGTCGCGGGCGCGGCGGGCGATCAGGGCGCGGTCGAGCTTGGCGACGTCATAAGCGTGGCTGGGTCGGCCGAGATCGAGCATTAGATAATTGGTGATGTCGACGATCGCCGAGATCGGCCGCTGACCTGCGCTCTTGAGGCACCGCTGCATCCATTCGGGCGAGCTGCCATTGGTGAGTCCGCGGATCGCCCGACCGTAGAAAGCGGGGCAGCCCTCCGGGTCCTCGATCCGAACCGCGATAGGCGAGGAGAAGCTGCCCGCGACTTCCGGCACGTGCAGCGGTTTGAGCTTCCCGGCGCCGGCCGCCGCGAGGTCGCGAGCGATCCCGCGAACGCCCATGCAATCGGCCCGGTCGGGCGTGATCGCGACATCGAAAACAGGATCGTTCAGGGAAGCATATTCGGCGAAGCTCGCCCCGACCGGCGCATCTTCTGCAAGCTCGATGATTCCTTCATGTTCGTCGCCGAGCTGGAGCTCGCGGATCGAGCATAGCATTCCGTGGCTCTCGACCCCGCGGATCGCCGCGACCTTCAAAGTCATGTCGCTTCCGGGAACGTAGGCGCCCGGAGGGCCGAACACGCCGAGCATCCCGGCGCGCGCGTTGGAAGCGCCGCACACGACCTGGACTGGGCCATCGCCGGCATCCACCGTCAGCACCTGGAGCTTGTCGGCCTGTGGGTGCCTCGCGGCGGTCAGCACTTTCGCGACCTTGAACGGCGCCAGGGCCTCGGCCGGGTTGCTGACCTCCTCAACCTCCAGCCCGATATTGGTCATTCGCTCGGCGAGATCCTCGGCCGAAGCGTCGGTGTCGAGATGGCCCTTCAGCCACGACAGGGAAAACTTCATGCGCCCACCCCACCCGACAGCGTCGGCACATCGAGCGCCCGGAAGCCGTAATGCTTCAGCCAACGGAGATCGCCGTCGAAGAAGGCGCGCAGATCGTCCATTCCATATTTCAGCATCGCCAGCCGGTCGACGCCGGTGCCGAAGGCGAAGCCCTGCCATTCGTCGGGATCGAGCCCGCAATTGGCGATGACGCTCGGGTGCACCATTCCCGAGCCGAGCACCTCCATCCAGCCTTCGCTGCCGCCGACAACGCGCCGTCCCTTCTCCGTCGACCAGCCGACATCGACCTCCGCCGAGGGCTCGGTGAACGGGAAGTAGCTTGGGCGCATGCGCAGGACGATGTCGTCGCGCTCGAAGAAGGCCTTGAGGAACGTCTCGAGGGTCCACCTGAGATGGCCCATGGTTATCGCGCGGTCGATCACCAGCCCCTCGATCTGGTGGAACATCGGCGTGTGCGTCGCGTCGCTATCGGAGCGATAGACCCGGCCCGGCGCGATAAGCCGCAACGGCGGCGGCTGTGACGTCATGGTTCGTATCTGCACCGGGGAGGTGTGGGTGCGCAGCACATGCGCCTCGGCCGCCGGATCGCCATCGATCCTTCGGGCGTAGAAGGTGTCCTGCATCGCCCGCGCCGGGTGGAACTCGGGCATGTTGAGGGCGGTGAAGTTAAACCACTGCTCCTCGATCTCCGGTCCTTCCGCGACGGAGAAGCCGAGGTCCGCGAAAATCTCGGCAAGCTCGTCCATCACCTGGCTGACCGGATGGACCGAACCGCGGGGCGCTTCCGGTGCCGGGAGAGACAGGTCGACCCGCTCGGTCGAGAGCCTTTTCTCCAGCTCTGCCGACTCCAGCGCAGCCTTGCGCTCGGCGATGGCATCGCTGACCGCTTCGCGCAGAGCGTGGATCTTCGGCGCTTCGCTGGCACGCTCGTCGGGACTCATCTTGCCCAGCGACTTCAGCTGCGCGGTGATCGTCCCCGACTTGCCCAGAACAGACACGCGCAGCGCATCGAGCGCACCCAGGTCGGGCGCGGAACGGATCTTGTCGAGCAAATTGGTGTCAGCCATGGCGGGGGCCTTATCCTTGCTGCCGCGAAAAATGCAAAGGGACGTGCTACATCCTCGCGAGATGAATGACTGGCCGAGCATGGACGTCGAGCACGATCACGAGACGCTGGCGCTGCTTCACCTCGTTTCGCAGATGCTGGGCAAGATCAGGGTCGCGCACGCGCCCTGGGTGAACCATGGGTGGCACGTTACGCTGCGGCCCAACGCGAGCGGGCTCGCGACGTTGCCGACGGCGGCGAGCGGCGGCCGCACCTTTACCCTGGCGCTCGACCTGTGCAGCCACGGGATTGCGCTTCGGGTGTCGAACGGCGCCAGCGACCTCATTCCGTTCGCGGGGAAGAGCGTCGCCCAGCTTCAATCCGAGCTGATCGCCCTCCTCGATCTTCACGGGCTTCCGTCGAGCTTCAACGGGCGGCCCAACGAGATCGTCGACGCCATTGCGTTCGACGAGGACACCGCGCCGCGCCATTACGATCCGCGGAGCGCCCGGCGCTTGCACGACACTCTCCAGCTCGTCGTTCCGATCTTCGAACGATTTCGCGCCGGCTTCACCGGAAAGGCGAGCCCGGTCCATTTCTTCTGGGGCAGCTTCGACCTGGCGGTGACCCGCTTTTCCGGCCGGAGCGCCCCGCCGCATCCGGGCGGCGTGCCGGGCCTTCCCGACCGGATCACGCGCGAAGCCTATGACCGGCAATTGTCGAGCGCCGGCTTCTGGGCATCGGGCGTCACGCCCGCCGAGCCGTTCTTCTACAGCTATGCCTATCCGGAGCCGGACGGATATCGGAAGCGGTCGCTGTCCGCCGGCGGCTGGAGCCAGGAGTGGCAGGAGTTCACTTTGCCCTACGAGCAGGTCCGCACGGCGGCCGATCCCCAGGCCATTTTGATGCGCTTCCTGCATGAGACCTACGATGCAGCGGCGGATCTCGCGAGCTGGGACCGCGAAATGCTCGAGCGGGAGCCGGTCGCGCCATAGCCAGCGCAGCTGTGTCCGGGGGACGGAGCGAGCAGGTTATGAGACGACGAACGGATAAGGCGAGATCGTCTTGCGGTTCTCCTCGACCGCAAGCATCCGCCCGGCCGGCGCGGTCGCGCGATAGGCGCAGCCGATGCGCGGACAGATCGCACAGGCGGGGCCGACCGGAGTGGCCGGCGTGTTCGTCAGGTCGAGGCCGTCCGCGTAGGCGATCCGGGGCGCATATCTGACGTCGCAACCGAGGCCGATCGCAAGCAGCGCATCGTCGCGCAAATCGGGACGGATCGGCCGTTCGATCGTGCGGCTGATGGTGAAATAGCGTTGGCCGTCCGGCGTTTCGATCAGTTGGCGGATCGTCTGGCCCGGGGTCTGGAACGCTGCGTGCAAATGCCAGCGCGGGCAGGTGCCGCCGAAGTGGGAAAAGGGGAAGCTCTCGCCCGCATAGCGCTTGGAGATGTTCCCCGCCGGGTCGACCCGGAGCATGAAGAACGGAACGCCGCGAGCGCCGGAGCGGCCGAGCGTCGTGATCCGGTGCGAAACCTGCTCGATATTGGCGCCGAACTGGCCGCACAGCCGGTCGAGCGCGTAGCGATGCTCCTCGGCCGCGCGAAGGAACCTGCCGTAGGGCATCATGATCGCGCCCGCGGCGTAATTGGCGAAGCTCATGTGCAGCAGGCGGCGGCTTCCGGCATCGGGCGGGCGGGCGCCTTCGACCATGCGATCGATCACCGGCGCGAATTCCAGCAAGGCCAGCTGGTAGGCGAGGCCGAACGTCCGGTTCTCCGGCCGAAGCAGGGTCGAGAGCATGAAGGTCCGCCGCTGCGGGTCGTAGTGCTGGCTCGCATCGTCGAGCTGCTCGGGATCGACGACCCGCGCTTCGACTCCCCACGCCTCCTTCAGCCGCCGCCTGAGCGCCTCGGCCACCGACAGCGGATCGCCGAGCGCTCCGCCGAGCGTTTCAGCGCCCTCTTCCAGCTCGGGGAAATGATTGCGCTGGGCCTGGATGTAATCGCGCACCCACGTCTCCGGAGTGATCAGCACCCGCGGGTCGGAGCCGGTGTCGCCGCCAGGCTGGCGCTGAAGCTCGCGAAGCGCGGTGTACAGGCGCACGATCCCGTCGGCGACCATCGGCGCATTGTCGGCAAGCTCGACCAGCTCGGACCGCAGGATTCCAAGGCCGGCGAGCATCGGATCGGAGAAAATTTCAGCGAGCTGGTCGGGACCGGCCGATTCGCTGCCCTCGGCGGCGAACGCCTTCACATCGACATCGAACGCCTCGGCCAGCCGAAGCAGGACCCCGGCAGTGATCGGCCGCTGGTTGCGCTCGAGGTGATTGAGATAGGAAGCCGAGATCGCCAGCTCGGCAGCCATCGCATTCTGGTTCAGTCCGCGATCGCGCCGGAGCCGCTTCAATCGCGCTCCAAGGAACAGCTTGCGGCCTGCCATCTGTAGAAGTGTGAACAGATTTACAAGATTTACAAGTCAGACGCTGACACATTGGCGCTTTTCTGTGCATCTTTTTCAAAGCTGATGGGGTTTGATGCTGGGACTCGAGGAGGCGCAGCATGGCCGATTTCAGCGAAGTCACCCCAGCCCCGACCCGTCGTTTCGAGGGCATCGAGCGCCCTTATTCGCCCGAAGAGGTGGTGAGGCTGCGGGGATCGATTCCGATCGAGCACACGCTCGCCCGCCGCGGCGCGCTCCGGCTTTGGGAATTGCTGAACTCCGACGAGCCGGTGCGGGCGCTGGGCGCCATGACCGGCAACCAGGCGATGCAGATGGTCCGGGCCGGCCTCAAGGCGATCTATCTTTCCGGCTGGCAAGCGGCGGCGGACGCCAACACCGCCTGCGCGATGTACCCCGACCAGTCGCTCTATCCGGCCAACACCGGGCCGGAGCTTGCCCGGCGGATCAACCGGGCGTTGCAGCGCGCCGACCAGGTCGAGCATGCCGAGGGCGGAGCGAAACGGGACTGGTTCGCTCCGATCGTCGCCGATGCCGAAGCCGGATTCGGCGGCCCGCTCAACTGTTTCGAGATCATGAAAGCCTATATCGAGGCGGGAGTCGCCGGCGTTCACTTCGAGGACCAACTCGCGAGCGAGAAGAAGTGCGGGCACCTGGGCGGCAAGGTTTTGATCCCGACCCAGGCGGCGATTCGAAATCTCGACGCGGCGCGGCTTGCCGCCGACGTCTGCGGCGTGCCCACGATCCTCGTCGCCCGGACCGACGCCGAGAGCGCCAAGCTTCTGACCAGCGACATCGACGAGCGCGACCGGCCGTTCATCACCGGCGAGCGGACGGCCGAAGGTTTCTTCCAGCTGCGAGAGGGCAGCGGCCTCGATGCCTGCATCGCCCGGGCCAGAGCCTTCGCCCCACGTGCGGACCTGCTCTGGTTCGAAACCAGCCGCCCCGACCTGGAGGACGCGCGCACCTTCGCCGACGCGGTGCACGCGCTGTTCCCGGGCAAGATGCTGGCCTATAATTGCTCGCCCAGCTTCAACTGGAAGGCGAAGCTGGACGAAGCGACGATTGCGCGGTTCCAGGCCGAGCTCGGCGCGATGGGCTACAAGTTCCAGTTCGTGACATTGGCCGGCTTCCACAGCCTCAACCACTCGATGTTCACGCTCGCCAGCGGATACCGCGATCGCGCAATGGCGGCTTATTCCGAGCTCCAGCAGGCCGAGTTCGCTTCGGAAGGCGACGGCTACACCGCGACCCGCCATCAGCGCGAGGTCGGCACCGGCTATTTCGACGCGGTCGCAACCGCCATCTCCGGCGGCCAGTCATCGACGGTGGCGCTCAGGGAATCGACCGAATCCGCGCAATTTGTTGCAGCCGAATAGGAGGCTAGAGATGGGACAGCGTTACTGGGTCATCGGCGGCGAATATCGCAACTGCCAGTTCGACGAGGTCGTGCCCGGCACCGAAGAGATCAGCGGGCCCTTCAAGGACGAGCTGAAAGCGCGCATGGAGTGGCAGCGCCTGACGTTCCGCGACCATCGCGGAGCGACCGAGCGCTTCACCATCTGCGTGGAGCCCGCCCAAAGATGAACGATGTGCTCGAAATATCCCGGATCGTCGCCGAACCGTCATCAGTGCCGGGCGCGAGAGAGGTGCTGAGCGACGACGCCTTGCAATTCGTCGCCGATCTCCACGAACGGTTCGACCAGAGGCGGCTGGCGCTGCTCGACAGGCGAATGGAACGCCAGGTGCGGTTCAATGCCGGCGAGCTTCCCGACTTCCGCGACGACACGGCGCATGTCCGCGACAGCGACTGGACCGTGAGGCCGGCGCCCGCAGACCTTCAGGACCGGCGGGTCGAGATCACCGGGCCGACCAATGCCAAGATGCTGATCAACGCACTCAACAGCGGCGCCAGCACCTACATGGCCGATTTCGAGGATGCGACCTCGCCGGTCTGGGACGAGCTGGTCCAGGGCCAGGTGAACCTTCGCGACCACTGGCTGCGCCGGCTCGACTATACCGACCCCGACAGCGGCAAGCAGTATCGAATCGGCGAGCATCCCGCGGTGCTGATGGTCCGCCCGCGCGGGCTTCATTTGCCGGAGGACCATGTCACGGTCGACGGGCAGCCGGTCGCCGGCGCCTTCTTCGATTTCGCGATCTACGTCTGGCACAATGCGCGCCGCTCGCTGTCGGCCGGATCCGGCCCTTATTTCTATATCCCCAAGCTCGAGAGCATGGAGGAGGCGGCGCTGTGGAGCGACATCTTCGCGCTGACGGAGAACCGGCTCCGGCTCGAGCGCGGGACGATCAAGGCAACGATCCTGATCGAGACGCTCCCGGCGGCATTCGAAATGGACGAGATCCTCTACGCGATGCGGGAGAATATCGTCGGGCTCAACTGCGGCCGCTGGGATTACATCTTCTCGTACATCAAGCGCATCGGCCGCACCCGCGACCGCCTGACTCCCGATCGCTCGCTGATGACGATGGATAAGGCGTTCCTCGCGGCCTACTCGCTGCGCCTCATCGCCACCTGCCACCGCCGGGGCGCCCATGCGATGGGCGGGATGGCCGCCTTCATCCCCGTGAAGGGCGATGAGGAAGCGAACCGCTTGGCCTTCGAGAGGGTGCGCGAAGACAAGCTCCGCGAAGTCCGCAGCGGCCACGACGGCACCTGGGTCGCGCACCCGGCGCTGGTCGCGGTCGCGATGGAGGCGTTTGAGGCGATGGACGGACCCAACCAGCTGTCGAAGATTCCCGAGCATATC